>Ga0210017_1000444_pt1 | contig 34788 bp, 28 predicted proteins | sample CryGeyCG2014_020_FD_183966 | JGI IMG/M metagenome (GOLD analysis project Ga0210017, IMG submission 183966) | Groundwater microbial communities from aquifer - Crystal Geyser CG08_land_8/20/14_0.20 (SPAdes) (version 2) | ecosystem: Environmental > Aquatic > Deep subsurface > Groundwater | place... | reverse complement strand
CAGGATTTCCCCGAAATTAAGGACGTCCCCTTTTTCCCCTTTTTCTTTTTCCCTTTTTCCTATTGACTTTTGAGGGATTTTTTTATCAAATATAGTAGGTTTTGTCGAACGCGAAAGAGTGTTTGATGGGGCAACGCTGACTATACTCGGGCGGCGGACAGATGGCTGACTTGTGATGATTGTTGGCTTTGATAACGGGCGTTTTGCTTTGGTTGTGATTATTTTCGAGCCGTAGAGGGAAGCAATTGAAAAAGAATGAAATGACAGAATCGTTTTTGAACAAGTTGCTGCTCTATTCGCTGGAAGTGAGCAGCGATTGCGTGTGCTGGGTTGATGAGCACACGGAAATTGTTTATGCCAACACCACGGCCTGCCGGAAACTGGGTTACAGCCCGGATGAAATCACCGGCAGGAAAATAGATGTGATCCTTCAATCTGCCGGCGCGTCTCAACTGAAGAAGCTCTTCGGCGCCGCGCGAAAACCCCGGCACAGGGTTGAATCGGGCTGCGTGCTGAAGAACGGAGATATTGTCGCCAGCGAAATCACGGTTATTCCCCGCAAGATAGAGAATCATCAGATGGCCTGTCTCATCATCCGCGATATAAGCTGCGCCGCCCGGTCGAAAGCCGTTCTGGAGCGGCGACTGGAACTTGAGGATGTAGTGGTGGGAATGTCATCAAGGTTTATCAAAAGCGCTCCGGATGAGATAGACGGCGAGATAAACCGTTCCCTGGAACAGCTCGGGCGTTTCGGCGACGCGGACAGGGCTTATATTTTCCTGATTCGTCCCGATGGCCTGTTTATGGACAACACTCATGAGTGGTGCGCCAAGGGAATAGAGCCGCAGAAAAAAAACCTGCAGAACTGCTGGCTTGATGATTTCCCGTGGTGGATGAAGCGATTAAAGCGTCTTGAAACAATAACAATCAACGATGTGGAAAAATTGACCGCCGCCGCGTCAATGGAAAAATCGGTCTTCAAGTCGCAGGATATAAAATCCCTCCTTGCCGCGCCTCTTGTTTCAGGGGCTTATCTGCACGGTTTCATCGGTTTTGACGCGGTGAGAGAGAAGAGAGAATGGCCGGATGGCCTGGTGAAACTGCTCAAGATATCAGGGGAAATCATCATCACGGCCCTTGAGCGGAAACGCAGCGGCATCGTGATACAGAACAAAATAGAAGATCTTCAGAAAGTCGCGGACATGGCCGTGAAAATGAAACTTGAGATATTTTCGCTAAAATCAAAGCTTGCGAAATTTGAAAAGAAATAATTGACAATATCCGCCAAAAAAAAGTAAGCTTAGATCGTGAAATCTGCTAAACAACTTTTAATGACCTTGCTGTTTATCGGCATCATAGGTTTTTTGACCCTTGTTTTCAACAAGGGATATACGGTCGAGGCCAATCTCATGAGCAACGCGAATTGGTACAAGAACACAAAGAGTGACTACTAATAAAATAATCGCTTTCTGTTATTCGTTCATTCTAGGAACGGCTCTCGCCATAATCTTTTTCTCCAGCTTTGATGTGTTTGTGACTCCCTTCGCTTTCTCAGAGCTGCTGCTTATCCACTGGATATTCATAGGTGTGGGCGCACTTTCCCTTATATGGATTATTTTCGGCAAATACCGCCTCCTTTCCGCTGTGATGCTCGTGCTCATCCCCATGCTCCTCGGAGCGGCCAATTACTGGAGATTTTTTAACACAAAGTTTCCCGATCACATAAGCAATCAGCTGGATAAACAGTTTTGGGACAAGACAGGCATCCGCGGGACAGTCATAAGAGAGCCGGACGAAAGAGCGGATAAGACCAATCTCTTTGTCAGGCCTTTTGAGATCAGGAAGAAAGACGGGCAGTGGCGCAAGCTCAAAGGCCGTACGGGGAATATTCTTGTGCAGGTCAAGCCCGTCGTTGGGGATTATTATGAAGAGTGCGAATATGGCGATGTGATAGAAGTGGAATCGGCCCTCATGGTGCCCATGGAGAAGAAGAATCCGGGTTCGTTTGACTATAAGGATTATCTGCGCTCCATGTTCGGCGCCTATGGCTGTATGTATCCCCGGACTCCCGAGCAGGTGAAGAAAATAGGTGAGAGCCGCGGCTGGCTTTTGCGTTTCGCGCTGGATCTCAAAAAGAAAATGATAGTGATTACCAAAGAGACCATGCCCTATCCTCAGTCGGCATTCCTCGGCGGTGTGACCCTCGGCACGAGGGGCGGGGTGCCGCCCCAGATGAAATTTGAGTTTCAGGCCACGGGAGTGGCGCATGTGCTTTCCGTTTCCGGACTCCACGCGGGTTTTATCGCTCTTCTTTTCTTCACTATATGCTCAATTCTGCGCATACCTCCTAAGCCGCGATGGTTTCTGGTGACGGCGGGGCTTTTGATATTCACGCTGATAACCGGCGCCCGTCCGGCGACGGTCAGGGCCTCTATGATGTATTCAATCCTCATGCTGTTCAACACCTTCGGCCTTGGCCTGAAGGCCTCTACAGCCCTGACGATTCCGCTGACGGGGGCGATAATACTCATATTCAATCCGCTCCTTCTGCCTTCGGCAAGTTTTGTCCTCTCCTATATGGCCGTGTGGTCGTTATGCTATCTGACCGGCCCGGTTGAAAAGTTCTTCACCAGATATGTGCACTCGTGGATGTTTATTGTTTTCTTCTTCTGGGTTTTTGCCCTCACGGCTGTCGTCAGCGTTGAATATGACCTGCTGAGAAACAGCAGTTTCCTTATTGTGAGCGCTCTCGCGATAGTTTTAAGTTTTGTTTTCGCCGCGCGCCTGCATGCTGTAAAACCGTTGGACGGACTTGCCATGAACAAGATGCCGGCGGGCCTGCCGCAGAGTCTCGTTCAATTTTTCTACGCTCAGTTCGCGATACAGATAGGAATGATGATTCCGCTGTCAGCCGCGTATTTCCACAGATACCCCGCCGCCGGAGTTTTCGCCAATTTCATAGCGATTCCCCTGATAGGGCTTATTGTCATGGCCGGTTTTCTCGCGGGCCTCATCGGCGCGCTCTTCTCGGCGCTGAATATGCCGGCGCTCGGTTCTCTGATAGCTCTTTATCTTAACGCGGGGAATTACTGGCTGTGCATAGGATTTACCGGCACTGCTCGCTTCTTTTTCAAAGCCTTTACTTATCCTTTTATGCCGACCTTCAGCGCGTCATGGCTCATAATGTATTATAGCGGTGTTTTTCTAATCGCTTTTTACAGGCCTGTGATGGATGGGATAGAGGAGATGTACCAGCGGCTGAAATATTATTCAAAAGGAGAGCTCTATGTCAGGGCATCGCTTATAGCGCTTGCCGTTTTGCTGGCTTTTTTTCTTTACTCATGGAAGTTTAAAGAGCAAAAAACTCCCGCGCTCAAGGTCACCGTTATGTCCGTGGGCTTCGGAAATTGTAATATAATACGCACGCCCGGCGGGAAAAATATCCTTGTGGACACAACACTGAGCGATGAGGGCGATTTTAATTTCAGCACTCTCGCGGCCGCTTTCTCACTCTATCACATAAGCGATTTTGAGGCTGTTATCCTGACAAACCTGAAACCGGAAAACACAGGCAATGCTGTTGAGATATTCCCCTATTTTAAAGCAAAGAAAGTGTTTACGCCCTATGAGCCCCGGGAGCTTGTGAAAAAAAGGTCATACCAGGAATTCCTTGATTTTCTCGGCGATGAAACTCTCAAAGAGAAATGGGACGGTTTTTACGCTCAGGCGCTGTACCGCAATTATTTCTTTCTGCTGAGAACACCTCTCACACCGGCGGAAGACTATGAGAGGCCGGCGGGTTTCAGAAAAGTCGTTTCCGTTACAAAAGGCGCGCCGCTGTACAGGGCTAAGAAAGGCGATATCATTTATTCGGAAACCACAGCCGGGAAGGATTTTACGGTGACCGCGCTCTGGCCCCGGGAAAAAAAGATAATCGGTACGCAGGATGACCTGGCGAACAATTCCGTAGCTGTGAAAATACAGTACGGCGATTTTGTCATAATCATGCCCTCGGACATAATGAATGACGCGCAGTATGAGATGCTGCAGGACAGTAACCTGGACCTGAAATGCGATGTGCTCATAGCCCCTTATCACGGCCACATGGACGCCAGCCTTGGAGAGTGGTTTGACGCGGCCGCCCCCGCTCTTGTGGTGATACCCTATTCTTACCAGAAGGAATGGAGTTTCTCCGACGGAGATCTTGCTGTCACGGAGAATAAAACCAAAGCGCTTGGAGCCAAGCCCCTGCGGACGGATCAGTACGGCGCCGTTGAGATCACTTCCGACGGCAAGAGTTTCGCATGGACGAGTGTGAAAACCCGCAACGCCACGCGCGAGGGAGAGTCCTCGGCGGAGGATTCCCTTGATGTGTTTTAAGCCATGAATTTTAAAGAATTAAACTTTGAACTGCAGCATGAGCTGAACACGCTTTTTGCCGCGTGGCCGGATGCTCCGCAGTTGTTATCTCATTTTGATTCGCTGAATCTTTCCGAGGAGAACTGGATACTCATTCCAAAGACGCTCGCCGGACTCAGCCCGGCTCAGGCCAAAATTGTGTTTTCCGCGCTGCTCAAGAAGACAGCATTCGCCGATATCGTCGCCGGCGGCGGTTCAACGGAAGTGCTTGTTAGAATCACGGCTCTGACTGTGCTTTCAGGCGTAGCGCCTGAAGAAATTCTATTCCTTGTGTCTTTTGAGAATCAGCCGGATGAGATAAGAGCGAAGCTGTCGGAGCTCCTGCCGGAGAAAAAAGACGCTTTTGAGAAGCTCAAATTCGCCACAGCCAGTCTCTTCCTTCAGGATGCGCTTAAAGACAGTTCTTTCGGACAGTCGCTGCTTGTGCGGCTGGGAATGATAGAAGATTTCGCCTATTCATCAAAGTGGATGGAGATTCTCAGCGGTATCCGTAACGGGATAAACAGAAAAGTGTATTTCTCTCAGGTGCTGAACCGCAAACTCACCGGCTCGCTTTCTTCGGTGCCGGAAGAACTCAGGGTTGATGTTGAGGAGATTTTCCGCTCTTATGAGGTGGCGCTGGAAGGCCGTCAGCTTTTTGACAGGGTGGGCATGGGCAGTCTTATAAGAAGATTCTATGATTTCGACAGAGATTTTTTCCTGAGCAATTTTGCCGTGTACAAGCGCGTGTTTGTTGACGACGCTGAAAGATTTCTGCCCGGAGAATGGCCTGTCCTGGGCCTCTTCTCAAAAGAAGGGAGGCTCGCCGCATGCGGCGATTTCTCCATGACTTTTTATAAGCCTGGTGATATCGGCACTGAGACGCTTCTGACGGGGGAAGCCGCTGATGTGTATGAATCCGACGATGATTACAGGCACAGCCCGACGCTCATAGAGTGCCTGTCTGCTATTTCCGGCCGCCCGCGGGTTTTATCTTCCGCCGTCGCCGATGAGGCTTTTGTCCAGTATGATGCGGATGACGAAGATGACGAGATGGAGTTCATCGCTTTTCAGATTAAACAGATTGTTGAACGCGGCGGCAAGGCCCCGGACATAGGCGTGGTCTATGAGAGATACGATTTTCCTCAGAAGTTCGCGCCGCTGGCGGTGAAGTACGGGCTTGACTGCATGGAATATCCCGGTGCGGGCCTCATCCTGCCTCTTGCCGACGCGGCGGCGGAACTGCTGGAAAAAAACATTAACGCTCCGGCTCTTGAGGCGCTGAAGAAACATTTTTCCGCGAAACAGTTTTCGGCCGCCTGCGGCTGGTTTGAAAAACAGCTCAAACGCTTCGGCCCCTATGACGCCATTAAAGACAGAAACTCTATTCTGATAGGCGATCTGAGGAAAATGAAGGAGAGGTCCTCGCGCGCCGTTAAACTGGTGCCGGAATACTATTCAAAAGCGTATCAATTTGATTTTGTTTTCGTTCCCGCTTTTGAGGATTTCATTTATCCCAAGGGCATGAAAATGATTTTCTATAAGCTCGCCGCCCGGTCGGCCAGGGGCCTTTTCCTGACGCGTCCGTTGAAAAGAGCCCCCAAATTATATTGGAAGAAGGCTTTTGAGACAGAGCCCTCAAAGCTCGGCGAGTTTCTGCCCTCTTCTTTTGAAAGGGGCGGAGGCCCGGGACTGCTCGGCCGGGTGCTGAAGAAATTATTATGAAATTCATAGCCGAATACAGGAAGCGCAGGAAGGAACAGGCAAGGGCTTTCGCCAAGCTCAAGTCGGCGTCTATGGTGATACATCCATTCTCTGTTTTTTTCGCGGCGCTCGCTATCGCTCTTCTTGGCTGGGTCCTGCTGAACCGGCCCCCGTCAAAAGAAGTGCGGAAAGATGCCCCCGTCTTAGAGGCATTCATGTTCAATGTGGGACATGGTTACAGCATGCTGTTTGTCACTCCGGAAGGCAAGAGCATACTCGTTGACGCGGGGCCGCCTGTTCCCTCAACACCCGAAAAGGCCGCCGATTTCTGTCTTATGGTGGGCAAAGATGTGTGGAGAAGCGTCATCAAAGAAGAGCTTTCCCGGCGAGGCATAAAAGCCGTGGATATGCTGATACTGACATCTCCGGCCGAAAATTTCTGCGGCGGCGCCCTCTCGCTGCTTGAAGACGCTTTTCCCGTTAAGCAAGTTCTGGCATCGGGCGTTTATTTCCCCGGCCCGCGTTTTATAACATACAGAAAACTTATTGAGCAGGCCGGGAAATCGGGATTGTTTAAGAAGGTGTCTGCCGGCGATGTCATTCACAGTGAGAAGGATATGGTTGTGCAGGTGCTGAGCCCGCTCATCGATTATTCGGGGTTTGAGAATTTTGACAACAACGCTTCGCTGATACTGAGATTCGTTTACGGCAACACCGCCGTGCTCTACGCCGGAAACGCGGGCCTTGCGGCGCTTGACCACACGGCGGCCTATAAGGATCTGCAATCGAATGTTCTTGTGCTCCCGAACTTCTGTTCGGCTCAGACCTTCTCGCTGTCTTTTATGGAAACGGTTTCCCCGTCCATAGCCCTCGTTTCTTCAGGATTGGGGAACAAGGATGAATATCCGAATTCAAAAATACTGGCTTTTTTTGACATGATGCATATCAAATATTTCAGGACGGACGCTGGCGGCGGAATCAGGCTGTTCTCCGACGGGAAGACCATAAAGGCGGCGAAAGAATGAGAATAAAGCAATTGTTCAGGAAAATATCGGCTTTTTTTACAAGCGCGGGCACTCTTTCCCCGGGAAAGATCAGTGCCTATCTTGCCTGTCCGAAAAAATACCAGTACCAGTATCTCTCGGCGAAAAAAAGTTACGCGTCTTCTCATTATCTCTCTTTCGCCAACAGTTTACAGGACGCGGTTGAAGTCATGCATTCGGATGACATAGCCGGTCTGGATGAGAAGGAGATTTTTGAGATCCTCAAAAACTGCTGGAAGAGCCAGGGTTACTCCTCGTCCGGACAGGAAGACAGCTTCTGGCTCGCGGGCCTGAGGATGCTTGTGGATTACATGAATAAAAACCGTTTTTTCAGGAACAGGATAATAGGCGTGAAGGAAAATGTCTCGGGGAAATTCGCCGGCTATCTTTTTAATGTCCGATTCGGACAGGTGTCCAAAAACCCTGACGGGAAGATAGAGGTCGTGCAGTTCAAGACGGGCAAAAGGTTTCAGAACGAGGCCTCGCTCAGGTCTGACATTCCCAGCGTCATCAATTATTCCGTGGCGCTTCAGCGCTGGGGCGGGAAACTGGCGTCCTATTCCGTTTATAATCTGTACCACGGTGTGAAGATAGCCGTGGAGCCGTCTGAAAAAGACAGAGCTGACTGCGAGAAAACTGTCGCCGACACGGTAAAAAAAATAAAGCTGGGTTATTTTGCTCCCCAGCAGGGCCCGCTGTGCTCATGGTGCGAGTTCGCGTCCGTGTGCCCCGCGAGAAAACTGCTGCCGGATCCCCGCGCGTATAAGAGGGTGCTTGAGAGCAAGCGCCTGGCGATGTCGTACTCCAAATTCTCGCTTTACAAAAACTGTCCGAGAAATTATAAGAGGATTTATGTGGATAAAATATCCACAAAGCCCCGCCATTTCTTCTCAATAGGCCTCACGGTGCATAAGGCGATGGAGGACCTCTACTCTTACGACGGTATCGGCGAGCCCTCCCTCAAATTTCTGCTCTCAAGCTATGAAAAAAACTGGGAATCCGGAGGTTATGAATCCGAAGAACAGGAAAAAGCTTTTTTTGACGACGGCATGGAATGGATGAAGAACTATTATGAGAAATACATGAAAGGGCAGTGGAAAAAAGCATGGAAAACGGAGCCTTATTTTGAAGCGCCCATCCAGGGCCCTCACATAGGCGCGGGGCATCTTCTCGTGGGATTTATAGACAGGATCGAGGATAACGGCGACGGCACATACAGCATTTACGATTATAAAACCGACCCTCTTCTCAGAACCCAGGAGGAAGTGGACAATGATCTGCAGCTCACCATGTACAGCTGGGTGTGCGAGAAGTATTTCGGCATAAAAATAAAGGAAGCGGCCCTGGTGTTTTTCCGTTTTAACAAAATAATCAGGACGAGCCGCAGGGACGAGGATTATAAGAATATGCTGGAACTCATAGACCGTCTGTGCGCGGGTATCCTGCAAAACACGGAGGAGGCCGCGTCTCTTCCGAGGGAAGAGGCGGACAAGCTATTTATGCCGACGATCAACAAATACTGCGGCGGTTGCGATTTTCTTGACGAATGCCCGCGGAAAGAAGAAATACTGCGGAAAAAGCCGTCCGAGGTCATGAACATCAGTGAAGACCTGCGCGTCAATGACGGTGAGCTGGGCCCGGATGAGCTCGGTTCGGAACTGAAGAATAAAAAAAGATAGTTCGCGATCAGGGAGGGCTTTATGAAACAATATGTCCGACGAAGGCTTTTGATTAAAAAAGAACTGCAGTTTAAACTCGCCGCCCTGCAGGGTTTTTCAATGCTGCTTGTGGCCGGCACCTGCCTTATAACCTATCAGGCGCTGGTTAATTACATTGATATGTATGTTCACCGGGGCACTGAGCTTGACATTCTTTTGAAGAACCTTTCCCACACGCTTCTCGGCCAGCTTGTCCTGCTGATTATCATAGGCGTGGCGGTGAGCATACTCGTTTCCAACAGGATAGTCGGCCCCGTTTACAGGCTTGAAAAGGACATAGAAGATATCCTCTCAGGCGGGGAAGACGCTTATTCCATGAGGGTGAAAATAAGAAAAGGCGACGAGCTTTTGTCTCTGGTTGATTCAGTCAACAGGCTTTTGGAGCGGCTGGAACAGCAGAATTCACGGAATCAGCATATGGCGGTAGCCGCGGGCAACAGGATCTCGGCCGCGAGGGATAAATTCAAAGATTCGCCCGAGCTCCAGGCGGCGCTCACGGAAATAGAAAAAGCTTTAAAAGTATAGCGCAGGGAGCTTTTAAAAAACCGTGCGCGGACTTGATAAGGCCGTTGTTTTGCGCTTCTGGGGTTAGAGCTAATGAGTAAAAAGAAATTTCTTTTTCTTCTTCTCGCCGTAGCCGCCGCGGGTCTCCTGTGGCAGAGGCTGGAATCGTTCAGGGCCAATCCCGCCCCGCAAGCTCCGGCTCCGAGGCCGAAAGCAGCGCCTAAAATAGCATGCTCTATATCGGGAGAGGTGGCCAATCCCGGCGTGTATTATCTTCCCGCCGGCGCTCTTGTCGGGGATCTTATAAGCGCGGCAGGAGGGATGACCAAACATGCCGACGGTGAAAAAATACAGAGAGATGATTTCCTTGAGGACAGAGAGGCCATTCATGTGCCGAAGAAATCCTTTTTCAAAAGAATAGGCGTCGGTGAAGCGCCGCCTAAAACATATTTTCTGCCGCCGATGGAAATCGTCGAGGAGAAATGAAAATCTTCCATCTGCCGCCGATATATCCGGTCACGGCGTTATTTACGCTGGGCATTTTCGCCGCGCATGAACATTTCGTTCTTTTCGCTGTTTTAGCTTCAATAATTGTTCTTTTAACCGCGCCCTCGGCGAGGAGCGGATTTGTATACATGATTGTCTTTGTCGTTGGATTTCTCAACTTATCAATGCGCTCCGTCGCTGTTTCTTCGTATCCCGAGGGAGCCGTGATCGTTTCGGGCGAGGTGGAGCTGTTCCCGAAGAAGGATAGTTTTGTGATGAGGACGGAGAGAGGAAAGGCGCTTGTCTGGCACGGCGGCGGAGAAAAGCTTGAGGGCGGCAGAAAGAGCCTGCCGGGGGCCGGCGACATTGTGAGCGTTGAGGGGCTCTTCACGGCGCTTTCGGAGAAGAAAAACTCTTTTTCAACCGACTGGAAAAGAATAAATGAGGCCCAGGGCATCGGCGGAAGGATATTCGCGAAAAAGATAGAAGTCAGGGGTCATCCGTCGGGTTTTAAAAAATTTATCGTGCGGCTGAGAACCGCCGCCGATAACGGCATAGAAAAATATTTTGGCAGTGATTCGGCCGCTTATGTGAGGGGTTTTCTGTGGGGCGAAAAGTCCGGTCTTGAGAAAGACATTATAAAAAACTTCAGAAGAGCGGGGCTCATGCATCTTTTGGCAGTAAGCGGCCTGCACATAGCTTTGTTCACTTCAATAGCCGCCGTTTTTCTTTCTTTTTTTATGAGCAGGGGAAACGCCCTGCTAATGAGTGTTCCGTTGGCTTTTTTGTACGCCCTGCTTTGCGGAGCCACGCCATCCAGCGTCAGAGCCGCGCTGATGTTTTCAATAATGGCTCTCGGCCTCAGAAGCGGCCGCCGCGGGGCGCTGGGAAGCAGCCTTTTCGCGGCGGCGCTTTTTATGCTCATCCTGAATCCGCTATGGCTTTTCACGGCGGGCTTCAGGCTCTCTTATCTTGCCGCGGCGGGGATAATTTTTATTTCGCCGCCTCTTTTCCGGATTTTCAAAAAAATAATGCCCGGCTTCATAGCCGCGCCGCTGGCTGTGGGAATAGCCTGTCAGATAATGATAATACCCGTGCTGAATGAGACTTTCTACGAATTCTCAATCATCACTCCTGTTATGAACCTTATTGTTATACCCATAGCCGCGCTGCTTGTCTTCGCGCTGTTTTCTTTTTTCTGCACCGTCGCTGTTTCATCATGGGCGGCCGGTGTTTTTGCCTCATCCGCGACGCTGTTCGTCACGCTTATAGACAAAATACTTCGCGCGACTGTCCTCGTCCCTAACGCAATGGCCGGTTGGGGGCATCTGAGTGTTTTCACTTATGCGGCTTATTACGCGCTGATTTTTTCCTTTCTTTCAAAGCGGCTGCGGATTGTCGCCGCCGCGTTTCTGCTTTTTCTTACCGCAATCGCCTGCCAGCTCAACAGCCGTAGGGAGTTCAGATTGTGCGTGCCGGCATTCGGTTCGGGGGACTGCTGTTTTTTCACCGCGTCCGGAAAATGGTATCAGGTAGGCACGGCGTCAGACATAGCGGGCAAGATGGCGGCCGAATACGATCAATTCATCAAATATCACGGCATAAAAGAAATAGAGGGATGTTTTATACTCACTTCATCCGTCTATCACACCGCTTCTTTCAAGGAGCTTATGGATAAGAATCTTGTTAAAAAATTTCATCTCAGGATAGGCATAAAAAGGACAGCCGATGTTGAGAACCTCCTTTATGACGGAAGGGGCAGGGGCTTATTCAGAGATTTTCGCGAGCCCTTTGAAGAGGGCGATTTCCGTTTTTCTCTCTCCGGCGAGGCGCTTTTGATTGAAGCCGCGGGCCGCAAAATCGTTTACGCTTTCGGGGAGGATACCCGGCCCGGCCCCTGCGATGTTTTCATAGGAGATGTGTATGAGTTCTGCAAATACTGGCTCATCCCCCAGTTTGAGGACAAAGAAGTTATAATACGCCTCGGCCGCAAAGTCTTGAGGGAAGGCTTGACCGGCGGGCGGATGTTTTAATAGTATTCTTGCTCCCGCATGATGAAAAACAATAAAAATACTTATGAGAGGCTGTCGCCATGATGTCTCTGATAGCCGCGATAGGCAAGGCCTATCTTTATTTTGTCGCGCTTACATCATCGGTCAGCGAGGAGAACGCGCCCGGCTTTGAAGAGCTGAAAAAAAGCGGCAAGCCCTTCATCTACGCTCTCTGGCACGGCCGTCAGATCTTTCTGATATACACGCACCGCTTCAGCGGAATAAACGTCATCATCAGCGAATCCCGCGACGGCTCTTATGCGTCGGCTCTCGCCGAAAAGCTGGGCTATGAGCCGGTGAGGGGCTCCACCAGCAGCGGCGGCATGAGGGCTCTCGCGCTGATGATAAAAAAACTCAGAGGCGGAGCTATATGCGCTTTCACCCCCGACGGGCCGCGGGGGCCTTTGAGAAAAGTCCAGCCCGGCGTTATTTACGCCGCTCGTAAAAGCGGCTGTCCCGTCGTGCCCATCGCTTTCGGCGCGAAGATGGCTGCGGTTCTTGGCCATTGGGACGAATTCATCGTGCCCCTGCCTTTTAACAGGATAGTCATTTCACATGAAAAGCCGCTTTATTTTGCCGAAAGCGGAGATATCGCCGCGCAGGAGAAAGAACTGGAAAATGCCCTGAACGGGGTTGCAAGCTATGTCGACAGCCGCGCGGGATTTGAAATAGGTAAAAGATCCCGGACGGTGGCGGAAGCGTGAGGCGTGGCATCTGCATTTTGTGAGGCAAAGCTGTCGCTTTGCAGCCACGATATGTTTGGCGGTGTGAATATGGAGGTGTTGTCATGAATGTTATAAAAATAGGCGGTGAGGTTGTTGAGGATCCGCGCGTGTTTGAGGAATTCCGCGCACTGCTTGAAAAGCATCTCCCCGCGGCGGTGGTTTTCGGCGCGGGCGTTCAGATCAGCGCAAGGCTGAAATCGGAGGACATACCTTTCGGTTTTTACAAGGGCGAGCGCATAACGACCGCCGATATGCTGCTTCTTATAGACGATGAGTTCCGGAAGATGGCTAAAAAAATAGCGTCTATGCTCCCTGATATAGTGAGCGTTTTTGTGCCGGGCAGTGAGATTTTTCGCGCTGTGCGGAAATCGGACAAGCTCGGTTATGTCGGGGAAATAGTGTCTGTGGACGCGGCAAAGATAAAAGAGGCCGGCGCTCCCCTTGTCCTGGTGTCGCCGATAGCGGCCCCGGAACAGGAGGGCGCCTCCGCTCAGGGGGAGCTTTATAATGTAAACGCGGATGTATCGGCCTCCCGTCTTGCCGCGGCCCTCGGCGCGAAAGAGCTGATATACTGCACGAAAGTAAACGGCGTGAACGATTCTTCCGGCAATCTGATAGAGAAGATAGACGCCTCAGCCGCCTCCGCGCTCATGGATTCGGGTGTTATAGACGGAGGCATGATCCCCAAAGTGCGCTCCGCCCTGGACAGCATCAAGGCCGGCGTCGGCAGTATCCGCATCGGCCGCACACGCATAACCTGAAAGGCAGATATATAAGGCGGCATAGCAATGCCGCGGCTACAAGGCGGCATGGCAATGCCGCGGCTACGGTTTGACAGCGGCGCCTGAAAATTGGTAGTTTATGATTGCTGAACATGAGAAAAAAAATATTTATCATCCACGGTAAAGGCGTCCGCAACGGCATAGGGCGTGAAACCGGCGGCGACCTTGACACCATAAGCTCAAATGTTTTTTACAGCGTCTGGGCGCAGAACGCCTTGAAGGAAGAGCTCCTCCGCGAGCCCGAACAGGGCAAAGATTACGATTTTGATTTCATAAATTATTCGGAAGGCGTCAATCACCTTGTTGTTCACAAGGGCTGTGATGTCTATATCCCCGATTTCCCCGTTGACGCTCTGGCGCCCCGGCTCAAACTGGTGCGTGTGCGCGATGACGCCGCCGTCGGGCTCATAAACAGATACACGGAAAACCTCAACGATTTCAGGCTCTGGATTGTCTCAAACGCTCTCGCCGTTTCGGATGAATACAAGAATGTGTTCAACCCCACTTTCAACCAGGTGGCGAAGATAACGGCCTATCAGGATGTGCCGGTCTTGCGGATGGCCAATGATGTGCTGGATATGACAAGGGCTGCCACGGAACTTTCCATTGACGGGGAAGCCGACGAAAAGCAGAACGCTCTTCTCAGAGACCTTATGGACTGTTTTACGGGCAAGAGATTTTATTCGGCCAAAGAAGCCGTTCTTGAGGCGATGAACAACGACATCAAGTATGATATGTCGGAGATCGTGGACAAAAAAGAAGACATCCTCGCTCTTGATAAAGCGCACTCTCTGGACCTTTCCTCGCGGGGCCGCATAGGATACACCGATGAACTTCTTATTCTCGCCGCTGAAAGCGTCTGTTATCTTGCCAGGGGTTACGAGCAGCTCCGCGAACTGACTTTTGACGAGACGCACGCCAGAGACTTCGCGGCCGTCGTAGAGAAGGTGAGGCGGGAGCTGAAAAACATTTTCACTTTTATGGATTCGAGCATAGCCCGCGCGGGTGAGCAGAGCCTGGGCCTGAAAAACAAATTCGCCGCCTTTGTCGAAAAAGCCCGGGACGCCCTCCGGATACTGGAAGAGCTTCCCGCCTACAGGACGCCCTGCGGCGCTGAAGGCGGTTTCCCGATCACGGTCATGCTCATGGAAGACTCCACAGGGAAGGCCGTGGAAGGAATTGACATAATGTTTGAGCGTCTCCGTGGAGCGGGAAAGCTCTGTTCCGTTTCCGGCGGGGAAATCGGCTCAAAATCGGCTATTGTCAAAACGGCGGAGGACGGCTCGGCGCGCGTGATATACAAACCCGTTTCTCAGGATGAAGTTTTTCAGCTCAATGTCACCTATGACGGCCTGCATGTCATGCTTGTGCCAGAAGAGCTGGACGAAAAGCCTTGCGTGTCGGCTTCTCCGGATTATATAACGGACGAGGATGACGAACCCGACGAAGAGATTGATGTGGACAGCGTCCAGGGCTCGTCTTTCGCGCACAATCTTTCGCTGACGCTGATTGAGAGGATGTTCCGCTTTCTGAAAGAGAATGATGTCAATGTCGTGTCCATAGATGATCACCATCCCTACAATCCGGAAGTGCTGTCCCTGCTTGAAAAACTCGTCTCCGAGGGCGTGATAGGTTCGGTTCATATTCATGCCGCTCCACGCGGCGTTGATGAGGCCGACGAGGACAAGAAGTGCGGCGCCGATCTCATATATGAAAAAATGGTCAAGGATCAGCGCTGGGACAATCCCGGCCTCAAGCACCTCAGAGACATCGCTCATGTCCAGGACCTTTATCTGCCGCGCCAGTTCTGGCCGGAATCAATGAGCCCGAAAGACAGGGCTCTGGGTATAGAAATATCCAAGCTGATAGGTTCTTTATTCAACAAGATAGAGATGACAATGGAGCTTTCAAAACTGGAAAGCAGGGAAGGCCTGGAAAATATAATGTGCTCGACCGGCTGGGACAAGTTTGTCAAAGAATACGAGGAGGGCCTCAAGAAGGTGCTCCCGCGGACAGAAACGAATATGGGCCGCATGCTGTTTGTCAGGAAACCCGAGGGCGGGGACTGGGAGAAAAGACTGGGTTTTAAGGATAAGCTGAAAATCTTCTTTTCGGCTCCGAAAGACCCCGAAGAGAGAGACGCTTTTATCAGAGGGCTCTATGCTAAGAATCCGAAAAACCGCCTGGTGATTATGGCCGCTCTTTCGCCTTTTACCAACGCCAAGCTCGGCGAGACCAAGATAAATGTGGCATCGGCTATCAATTACCTCCTCCACGAAAAAAAATATTACGCCGATTATTTTTTCTACTGCTACGGTTCGCAGATAATGACCACAAGAAAGCCCAATAACGAGGATGAGACGATCAATCTAAGCACGCTGATGCAGCACATAGGCACCAAGGCCGACGGCGGCCACAAAGGCGCGGCGACCTGCCAGCCCCTTTCAAATCCGAATTTCCCGAAGAAGCGGCTCCTCAAAGTGGGTGACAGGAACATACTGGAATTTTTTTATTACATCGCCGCAAAGGTCTGCGAATACGCGCCCCAGCTGGAGCTTCTGTCCGTTTCGCCCGTGGCCGTTAAAAAATACGACGACAGTTATGAAAGAGTGCTTGAGAAACTGCGTTACAATGTCATAGAATACACCCTGACCGAGAGCGCCAGCGGAAAAACGATGAAGGCCGTTCTCACCAAGGCTCCGAAGGTGGCGAAGGACGGCTCCGAAAACAAGCCCGGAATAACGCAGATTCTTGAGTGGACGGGCCGCAATTACAAACCGGAATACATATTTTTTCTTCAGGGCGGCATGTACAGCATGGAGCTGTTCAATTACGCCGATCCGCTGAAAAAACTTGATCTTCCCGCCCTATCGCGGCTTGTGGGCTGGGATGAGGACGGCGGGCTTGAAGGCATAGCCATTGCCAGCCCGAAAAGGAACCGCAGGATACCGAAAGACCTGAGGTGGCTGAGGGCGAGCGATTTTCTGGAGCTGGGCCACAGGCTCGCCGAATACATCAACGCGGGGGATTCGCACTGGAAGGTCACTTCCGTCAGGGCGGTGAAGCCCGACATCAGCGGGGCTCAAAAACTGCCGCCCATAGCGGCTCATGCCTACAGGATGAATTTTCTGCGCTCGAAAGAAGGCGACCCGTCGCATCCCAAAACATTTAACGCCGTCGCCATTATGGCGCCTTTTATAGACAGAAAAAGCGGAGCTTTTGAACTGCCCATGTCGCTTGTGAGTGAAGAGGTCAGGCCGCTAAAGATTGATTATCTCATTTATATGGACTGGAAGAGGATACAGGTTATCAATCTTTCCGGCCGGGACAATCTCATAAGCTGCGCGGATATCGCCCTGGCTATGACGGGTGAGAAAGGCGATCTCAAACACATGGCTTCCTTTGAGAGGGCCGCCATCAAAGGCCTCCCGCCGGAGTTCGATAAGTTGTATGACAGCAAGGCCATAAAGTTCCTCAAATTTTTCGCCGATAAACTTTCCGGTGAATTCGGCTATTACAGCGACTGGCCCGTTTCGGCGGACAAGGAGCTTTCCGCGGCGACGCCCTATCCCCTGTCTGTCAAAGACTTCAAGTCAAATTACCGCCGCGCCCACAACGCCTGATGCCCATAAATCGGGCCTTCCCTCACCTCATATCAAGAGCGGGACATTTTTTACCATTTCTTTTAAGCGGTCAAGATATCGGCCGCCGGACAGTAAGGAAAACATCCAGAAAACATCCAGAAAACATCCAGAAAATAATTAATGAGATATCAGACAATCCAAACATTTCAATGCATGAATTAACGCAAAGGCTAAGTTTGACAGAAGGCAGTGTCAGGCATCATTTATCCAGTTTAAAGAAAAAGGGAATATTGAAGAGGATCGGCCCTGATAAAGGCGGGTACTGGAAAGTTGTTAAATAGAAGAGTGGCGGGGGCATCCTCATTCCTGCATTGCTCCATTTTATTTCTTTTGATAGAATTGTCCGGTGCATAATGGAGGAAAGGTAAAATGAAGAAAATATTTTTGGCGCTTGTTCTTGTCGCCGGATGCGGCGACGGTTATGTGGCGAGGGTGGGGTCGGATAAGATCACGGCGGAATCGTTCAAAAACCGCATGCTGGATGTGCCGACATATTACAGAGGTTTTCTGGAAACCGAAGGCGGCCGCCGCCAGTATCTGGAAGGCATAGTGAATGAAGGTATTCTCGTGGAGCTCGCCAAGGCGAAGGGCATCCATCGCCGGCCGGAGGTGCGCGACAGGATAAAAGCGCTGGAAGACCAGATCCTTTTAGAGCAGGTTGTTGATGAGCTCAAGAAAGGCCCTCTCAAAGTTGAGGACAGTGAAATTGACGAATATTATGAGAACAACCGTGATTTCTATATGCATCCTCCGAGGGTGCGGGTATCGCACATACTCGTGCCGACAAAAGATATGGCCCTGACTGTGCTGGCGCAGATAAAAGACGGCAAAAGTTTTTCCAAACTCGCCGCCGAATATTCAATAGACAGAAACACGGCGGAACAGGGCGGGGACATCGATTATTTTGAAAGAGGCGATATGGTGCCGGAATTTGAGGAAGCGGCTTTTGAGCTGCAGAATGTAGGGGACATCTCAAAGCCCGTTAAAACGTCTTTCGGCTGGCATGTGCTCAAGCTCACCGGAAGGAGCACGGCAGAGTCCAAGAACAAAGACGAGGCCAGGGATGAGATCGTGCAGTTTCTCAGCAAACAGAAACTGGACGAACTGCTCAAATTCTACAAGAAGAAATTTCATGTTAAGGTGAATTATGACAGGCTGCCCCATATTTATCCGCCCTGGCACGTCAGGCGGGAAGCGGAACAGGAGGATAAGGGTATATGAAAAAGATTATTTTCGCCGCTGCGGCGCTTCTGATGCACGGAGCTGTCTCGGCGCGCGTGCTGGACAGGATAGTGGCCACGGTGAACGGCAAGGCCATCTTTTATTCGGAATTCAACGAGCGGCTGAAGCCTTTCCGGGAGCAGTTGAAACAAAACGGCGAGTCCGCGGATATGGAAAAACTTGAGAGGAGGATGAAAAAAGAAATCCTTGACGCCATGATAGAAGAGAAGGTGCTGCTGAATAAAGCCGAGCAGGACAAGATACAGGTCACGGAGAGCGAGGTGGATCAGGGCATGGCCGAAATCCGCGCGAGATTCAAAACAGAGCAGGAGTATAGCGATGAGATCAAAAAGCAGGGGCTGACGGTTTCAAAAATGCGCGAGAATATTAAAAATCAGCTTGTGACGATAAAGCTCATCAACAAGGAAGTCCGCGCGAATGTCCCCGAACCCTCTGAGAAAGAGATGAAAAAGTTTTATGATGACAACGAAGACAAGATGATAGTCGGAGAACAGGTGCGGGTGAGGCAGATCTTTTTTGAGTTTGAGCCCGGAGTTGCCAAAAAAGACCTTATGGCGAAAGCGAAACAGGCGCTCGCCGAGGCGAAGAAAAAGCCCGAGAGTTTTTCCCAGCTCGCCGAGAAATACTCCTCAGTTCCGGAGAACGCAGGGGACACGGGTTATTTCGGCAGGGGTGAGAAGATACCCGAATTTGAAAAGCCCTGTTTCGCCCTGAATGTCGGAGAGATATCTGATGTGTTTGAAACGCCGCTGGGTTATCATATAGCCAAATGTGTCGGGCGGAACGCTCCCGAGAAGAAGACCTTTGAAGAGGCGAAAGATTATATCAAGAACTATCTTTACAGCGCCGATATGGAAGAGAGATACACAACTTGGGTGAGAGGCCTGCGCGATCAGGCGGCTATCAAAATACTGGATAATAAGCTGCTTGAATAAGGCTGTTATCATCACTTCGGGAGACCCCGCGGGGATAGGCCCGGAAGTAATACTGCGCCTGGCCGTGGCCGAGGCCTTTGCGCTCGCGCCGTCAGTGATAATCGGACGGCGGTCGTTATATGAAAAACTTGCTTCAGACATGGGGATAAAGCTTGAGACCAATCCTGTTGACGAATCCCTGAAACTCAAAAGCGGAGTCCTGAATATTCTTGAACCACCCTGTGAAAATAAATATGTTTACGCATCAGAGCCCGGAGAAGCTTCGTCGCGCGAGGCTCTGTCTTATCTTGAAACGGCCTGCGGCCTCATAAAAGAAGGCAAAGCCGGCAGGCTCATCACCGCCCCCGTCTCAAAAGAGGGAATAGCCGCCGTAAAAAAAGATTTTTCAGGCCACACATATTATCTCGCCGATTTTTTCGGCGTTGAAAGACAGAAGGCCGTGATGCTTTTTCTCTCGCGGACTATCAAAGCCGTTCTTGTCAGTCAGCATCTGGCGATTAAAGATGTGGCTGCCGCAATAAACAAAAAGGCGATTGCGGTCGCGGTTGAATCGGCGCTGGCGGCTCTAAAATCTTTCGGTATCAGCGCTCCCCGCGCGGCGATCTGTTCGCTGAACCCCCATTGCGGCGACGGCGGCTTGCTCGGCAGTGAGGAGAAAGACGAGATAACACCGGCGGTGGAAGAATTAAAAAGCAGAGGGATGGCGGTTTCGGGGCCGATGGACGCCTTTGACGCTGTCGCCGGCTGTCTGAAAAACGAGTATGACATCATGGCGGCCATGTATCATGACCAGGGTATTGTGCCGGTAAAACTTTTTTCGCACGGCCGGGCGGTGAATTTCACATGGGGCCTTCCTTTTATAAGGCTTTCGCCACTCCACGGCACGGCTTTTGACATAGCGGGCGCTTTTAAGGCCCGCGCGGAATCCATGACAGAATGTTTCAGGATTGCCGCTCAGCTCCGGTGACTTTATCCGGCAACAAAAGAATCCTTGTCATAGCCGGCAGCCGCCGCTCCGGCGCCTTTATAAGATTTCTGGATTCCAGCCCCGAATATAATGTGACAGGCGTTTATATGGAAAAGGGCAGGGACGACCTTTTTTCCGATCTGCGCCTTGAGACGATCCCGCTCGTTGATGACTGGAGAGAGTTTCTGAAAAAAGGCGAATGCGAAGCTGTGCTTGATCTCAGCGGCTCACCCGCCATGGCCGGAAAGATAAAAAACGAAGCCGAGCCTTTGGGTATAGAGGTTATGGGAGAGATGACCGCCAATCTTATATGGAGCCTTTTGCGCGCGGCCTGGGCGAGGGATATTTTTGACAGGCTCTTATCCAGGCTGGACCAGTCGTGGTCCTTTGACGAGATACTCATCCTCCTTCTTGAATCGGCGCGGCAACTCAGCTCGGCATCCTCCGGCGTTATCTTCCTCGGCAAAAAAGGTAATATCAGCGACAAAATATCATGGGGCATAGCGGGCGCCGAATGCGACGATGCGCTCTCCCGGATTAAGGATTTTTCCCGGCCGGAAAAGGATTTCTATGAGAATCACGGGCACACGCTGTATCTTCCGCTTTTTGACGGGGGCGCGCCCATGGGGGGGCTCGCGCTTTTTGACGCGAAAAAGGATGATGCCAGCGACGGGGTGACGGAGCTGATACAGAACAAAATATCATCCATCATAATACAGACCAAAGCGCTTCACAAGACGATCAAGCTTTCAAATGTGGACGGCCTGACGGGACTTTTTAATCACCGTTTTTTTCACGAGCGCATGGAGAAGGAGCTTTACAGAGCCCAGCAGTATGACCTGAATTTTTCGCTGATGATGCTTGACATTGATGATTTTAAGAAGTTCAACGACAATCACGGGCATCTGGCGGGCGACAGGCATCTGAAGAGCATGGCGAAGATAATGCGTTTTATATTGAGAGAGACGGATTTCATAGCCCGTTACGGCGGCGAGGAGTTCGCGGTCATACTGCCTGAGGCGCCGGTGGAGGGCGCGCTCATAGCCGCCGAGAGAATCCGCAAGGCGGTGGAAAACCAGAATTTCGGAGAGGGCCTGCGCTCCACCGTGAGCATAGGCATAGCCGCTTATCCGGATCACGGCGTCAAAAAGAACGACATTATAGAAAAGGCCGACAAGGCGCTTTACAGGGCGAAGGGCGCGGGCAAAAACAGGGTCTGCGTTCACGGGGACAAAGACTGAGTTTTGCTCGCCCCTTTCAATATCGGGGATATTTGCTATAATATCCCTTAGATTTTGAAAATAAACAGGGAGGAATATGATGGCTATAGGTAAAACAGAGAAGCAGGAAGTGATTAAGAAGTTCGGCAAAGACGGCAAAGACACGGGGTCGGCGTCGGTGCAGATAGGCATTTTCAGCGCGAGAATCAATGAGATAACCGAGCATTTGAAAATGCATAAAAAAGACAAGCATTCAAGACTGGGTCTTATTAAACTCGTTTCCAAGAGGAAAAAGCTTCTTTCATACCTGAAAAGAACGAATGGTGAACAGTACGGGAATATAACGAAGGATTTGAAGATAAGAGTGTGAGTTTTCCGGCAAGGATGATCGGAAAACAATGTAAGGAAGGAAAAAAATGATTAAAGTGGAATCACAGGTTGCAGGAAGAAAGTTGACAATTGAAACCGGGTCATGGGCCAAACAGGCCAACGGCTCATGCAAGGTCACATACGGCGACACGGTTGTGTTGTGCGCGGTGACGATGGGCTCGGCAAAGAGCGGCGATTTTATGCCGCTGACGGTGGATTACAAGGAAATGGCATATGCCGCGGGAAAGATCCCCGGAGGTTTTTTCAAAAGAGAGGGAAGGCCGAGAGATTCGGAGGTCCTCACCTCCCGCATAGTGGACAGGTCGCTGAGGCCGCTGTTCCCCAAGGGCTTCATACAGGAAGTGCTGGTGTCCGTGAGGGTGCTGTCGCACGATATGGAAAATAAGTCGGATATGCTGGCGCTCATCGGATCTTCCGCGGCGCTGCTGGTGTCGGACATACCTTTCGCCACGCCCGTGGCTGTCTGCAGGGTGGGATTGAAGGATGATGCTTTCATTGTGAACCCGACTATCAGCGAGATCACGGAATGCTCAATGGAATTGATTGTGGCCGGGACAAAAACCGGAATCACAATGATAGAGGGCGGCGGAAACGAGATAATGGAAGACAAGGTTGAGAGCGCCGTCGCTCAGGCCAAGCCCGTGCTCGACGGTATCATAGCCATGTGCGAGGATCTGCGCTCCAAAGCGGGCAAAGAGAAGGTTGAGGGCATACGGAGGCCGGAGGTCGCGGAGGATTTCAAAGCCAAAGTCACAAAGGAAATAGAACCTAAGCTCCTTGAGGCCTTCAAGGAAAAGAGCCACACAAAAAGGGGCAGGAGCATTTCGGAAATCAAAGCCGCCGCGGCCGGGAAACTGAATATCTCTGACGAGGACAAGGGCGCTTATGCCGAGGTGTTTGACGGCTGTATAAAAGACATATTCCTGAAAAAAATCAAAGTGGACAAGCGCCGCCTGGACGGCCGGGCTTTTGACGAGATAAGAAACATAAGCTCCGAGGTGTCGGTTCTTCCCAGGACTCACGGCTCCGCCGTTTTTACGCGCGGCGAGACACAGGCGCTCGCGGTCACCACGCTCGGCAGCATGTCGGACAAACAGATAATGGACGAACTGGAGGGGGATTACAAAAAGAGGTTCATGCTTCATTACAATTTCCCCCATTTCGCCACGGGTGAGGTGGGGTTTCCGCGCGGGCCCGGACGCCGCGAGATCGGACACGGCTATCTTGCCGAAAAATCCATCGTGCCGCTTCTTCCCCCCGAAGAGCAGTTTCCTTATACGGTGCGGGTTGTCTCGGAGATCCTTGAATCCAACGGTTCTTCGTCAATGGCCTCGGTCTGCGGATCCTGTCTTTCACTGATGGACGCGGGTGTGCCGATAAGGGCCATGGTGGCCGGCATAGCGATGGGCATAGCCGACATGGGCGATGAAAAAGTGCTTCTTGTGGATATCGCCGGAGAAGAGGATCATCTGGGTAACATGGACCTGAAAATAGCCGGCACAAAAAAGGGAATCACCGCCGTGCAGATGGATCTAAAGATGGAATCGCTGGATGTGGAGACATTCAGGAAAGCCCTCGCTCTGTCAAAAGAGGCGCGCTGTAAAATAATAGACAAAATGTCCGAGGCTCTTCCGGAGTCGCGTGTCAAGGTGTCTCAGTTCGCTCCGCAGATAGATTCGGTGAAGATCAAAGTGGATAAAATAGGCGCGCTCATAGGCCCCGGCGGCAAGAACATAAAAGGCATAATCGCCGACACGGGCTGTGAGGTTAATGTGGACGATAGCGGCCTTGTGCAGTTGGCCGCCGACAGCGTTGAGAGCATCAATGCCGCCAAACAGATGATAGAATATCTCGTGGGCGATGTTGAGGTCGGCAAGATACACATGGGCAAAGTGACAAAGACGGTGAATTTCGGCGCTTTTGTGCAGATTTATCCCGGCACGGAAGGCCTTGTTCATGTCTCCGAGCTCGCCCCCCAGAGGGTGAACCTCGTCACCGATGTGGCGCAGGAGGGCGACCAGCTCCTTGTGAAAGTCCTTTCTGTTGATGACAAAGGGAAGATCAGGTTGTCACGCAAAGAGGCGCTGAGAGACCTGAAAATAAGCGACGAAAGCCAGTACGGTAAGTGAAGTCACCAAAGAGCGCGACGGCTGAACTGATTTCTTTTTTCAGGGACTGTTATTCCCTGATGAAGGACAAAAACATCAGCGAGTTCGCTTTTGAGAAGAGCGGGATCAAGATCAGCATCAAGAGAGCTCTCGCCGCTCAAGCTATCCCTCAGCTTCATTCAGAGAGTATCCCTGCAAAACGCGTTCTCCCGCGCCCGGCGAAAGCCGCGAAAGCGCAGGCCGCGTCGTCGCCCGCGCGGGAGATGAAAACAATTAAATCGCCTCTCGCGGGCCTGTTTTACAATGCCGCCTCTCCCAACTCAAAGCCTTTCATCAATCCGCCCTGCAATGTGTCAAAGGGCGAGACTTTGAGTATTGTTGAGGCGATGAAGGTGATGAATGAGATTGAGAGCCCGTCAAACTGCAGGATACTCAGGACGCTCGCGAAAAACGCGGAGCTTGTCCGTAAAGGCGACAATCTTTTTGAGATAGAATAATCGCTGTCATGGGAATGCCGCGTGCCCCTGTGAGTTTCACGGTTCATATAGAGATCCTACAAAAACTTGACAAGCCGTCAAAATGGAGTTAGTATATCCATTATGGCAGGCAAATTGGAGATTAAAGATAGATTTTTGTGTTTACCAAAAGAAAGTTTTTTTCTTTTCGGGCCGAGAGGCACAGGAAAATCCACATGGATAAAACGGATTTTCCACGATTCGCTCCTTATTGATTTACTGGATCCTGCCGCATTCCGCGCCTATAGCAGCGTGCCCGAGCGGCTTAGAGAACTTGTAGAAGGTAATCCCGGCGTCAAAACCATATTGATAGACGAGGTTCAAAAAGTTCCTGAAATATTGAGCGTTGTCCATCTCCTGATAGAAAAATATCCTTTTTTACAGTTTGTTCTTACAGGCTCCAGCGCAAGAAAGCTGAAAAGAACAGGCACTGACCTCATGGCCGGACGGGCAACAGTTAGAAAAATATATCCCTTTATGGGCGCGGAACTTGGCGATGATTTTAATCTGGAAAATTCTTTGCAATCAGGGCTGCTGCCGCTGATTCTCGGCTCGCGGAATCCTGATGAGTCCCTGAAAGCGTATGCGGCATTGTATATAAGAGAAGAAGTCCAAATGGAAGGGTTAGTCAGATCTATCGGCAATTTTTCCAGATTTCTGGAAATTATCAGTTTTTCTCACGCCTCTATTCTCAATATAAGCAATATTGCCAGAGAAACGCAGGTAGGCCGTAAAACCATAGAGGGGTATGTGAGCATTTTAGAGGATATCCTTCTGGCCTTTAGATTAGAAGTCTTTAGAAGAAAAGCTAAGCGCAAACTAACGGAGCATCCAAAATTTTATTTCATGGACACCGGCGTTTTCCGCTCATTAAGACCGACGGGTCCCCTTGATAAAAAAGAGGAAATAAATGGTCAGGCGCTGGAAGGCTTGGTCGCCCAGCATTTAATATCATGGGTTGAATACCGCGGCAGAAAAAATAAAATTTATTATTGGCGGACCAGGTCAGGAATGGAAGTTGATTTCGTCATATACGGTGATGACGGCCTGTGGGGCATTGAGGTTAAAAATACCGACAAGATCAGACTTAAAGATTTTAGGGGGTTAAAAAGTTTTCAGGAAGAATATCCCGACGCCCGGACTATGTTTCTTTACCGCGGCAAAGAAAAAATAATACACAAGAATGTTTTATGCCTGCCTGTGGAGCAGTTCCTGAGCCGATTAAAACCTGAACAGGGTCTGGATATTTTTTTTAAGTAGAGCGGCTTATTTACAATAAGGGAATGGAGTTTGTAAGATATACGAAATAAATAGAGGGGGATGATTATGAAAATTACGGATGTTGTCATCAGGATGGCCAAAGGGGCTTCCAAGGTCAAGGCCTTTGCCGTTGTCACCTTTGACAATGATTTCACGGTGAACGCTTTTAAGGTCGTTGAGGGGCCCAACGGTCTTTTTGTGGGCTCTCCCTCCCAGAGAAGCTCCGACGGAAAATTCTATAACACGATAAAGATTAAGAGGGACTCGGACATCAACAGCGAGCTCAGCGAGAAGGTGCTGGCTAAGTATAACGAGTCCGCTGACGCCGCCGGAGCGGGTGCTGCCGGGCATGACCATGAGGAAGATGCGCCTCCGAAGTTTGAAGAACCGGCATAATGCCCGCGGACAGAATTTTGGAAGTAATGAGCAATAAGTATCGAAAGTCAAGCCCTGGCGCCAAATGTTAAAAAGCGTTTTATTGGGACTTGTGCAGGGGCTCACGGAGTTTCTGCCTGTTTCTTCCTCGGGCCATCTCGTCCTGGCCAACAGCGTCCTTGGCACATCGGGCGAAGCGGCTTTTGAGGAGACGGCCTTTCTTCATCTGGCCACCCTTTTAGCCGTGCTCTTCTATTTCAGAAAAGGGCTGCTCGCCCTGCTCCTTGATTTTTTCAAAGCCGGTGGGGCGGCTTCAAGGATGACCGTGCTCTATCTTTTTATAGCCAGCATACCGGCGGGTATCGCGGGAATACTGGCCAAGGACTGGCTCGCCGGGATGTTCCGTGCGAACTCTCTCTGGATATCGATTTTTTTCCTTATTAACGCCGCGCTCCTCATAGGAAGCGACCATATAAAGGGAAAAAACGCGCCGCTCAACGGGGGCAAATCATTTTTTATAGGCATTCTTCAGGCCTTGGCGATTCTGCCGGGAATTTCGCGGAGCGGCTCCACGATAGGCGCCGGGATTTTCTGCGGCCTTTCCCGCGAAAAGGCGCTGGAGTTTTCTTTTTATATGAGCATTCCGGCTGTTCTTTTCGGAAATCTGCTTTTGGGCTCGTTTAGTGCTTCGCTCTTCAACACGGGTATGATGCTTGCATCAGCGGCGGCTTTTCTGTCGGGCCTTGCGGCCATCAGCCTGCTGATGCTGATGGTGAAGAAATCGCGCCTGAGATATTTCGGTTTTTACACGCTGGCGGTCGCTCTCATCAATCTGTTTTTGATATGAGTAAAAAAAAGGAATCGCAAAATCCCGCCGAGGCCGACCATTCCGCCGATATAGCCGGAATCCTGCTCGTCGGGGCGGGCTTGATGATGGGCTTGTGGCTGAACTGGGAGCCGTCCCAGGGTTTTATAGGAAGGAACATCGCGGCCGCCTCGTATTACCTTTTCGGATGGGTATCCAATGTTTTCTCACTGACCCTGATCGCTTCGGGAGCGCTCCTCATAGCAAAAATAACCGTGCCGAATTTCTGGAAAAAACTCATCGGCCTTCTGCTTCTCCTTATATCTGTCTGCTCCGCCGTTCATCTTTCCATGATGGGCAGGATACCGCAGATAAGCCCGGCCGGCAAGGTGGGTGAAATTCTGGGTCTGGCGCTGAGAGGGCTTTTCGGCATCAAAGGTTCGTTTGTGGCGAGTTTCGCCGCGGCTTTGGCCGCTTTTACACTGGCTTTTGACACAGGCGCGCTGAGCCTTTTCAGAATAATGGCCTGGCCTTTTGTGAAAATAGCCGCCGCCTCCGCCGCGCTCTGGAGGGGTCTGAGAGCATTGCTGCTCCTGCTTAGAAAACGCGCGGGGGTATCAGCCGCCGCGATTGTAAGGCCGAGCCCTGTTATAAAACCCCGCTCTCCCGCGCCTTCGCCCGCGCCCAAAAAAACTGTTGAAGACGACGATGATTCAGAGGATATGGATGAAGATGACGACGGGAATGAGCCCGCGTCAAAAGCATCCCCGCGGGAAGTTGATGAGAGCGCTGAACGGCGGGAATATCTTCTTCCGGGCACGAACACACTGCTCAAAAGCCCGCGTCAGGAAAAAGAATCGCCTGATGTCAAACCTCTTGAGGAAGCTTTCGCGTCCTTCGGCATCAGCGCGGAGGTGTCGGATATCGTTATAGGCCCGGGCGTGATAAGATATGAGCTCTCTGTTCCTCCGGGTCAGAAAATAGCGGCCATACAGAGTCTGAGCAATGACATAGCCATGCAGCTTCGCGCTAAATCCATCAGGATACTCGCTCCCATACCCGGCAAGGCCGCGGTGGGAATAGAGGTGCCCCGCAAAAACCGCGAAAAAATCAGTCTCCGGGAAGTGCTGGAGTCCGAGAGTTTCTCTATGTCGGGGGCGAAGCTGCCGGTTGTGCTCGGCAAAAATGTGGAAGGTGATTCGGTGGTCGCCGATCTTTCCACAATGCCGCATCTGCTGATCGGCGGGGCCACGGGCTCGGGAAAGAGCGTCACCATACACAATCTCATTCTCAGCCTCCTCTATAAATATTCCCCCTACGACCTGAAACTCATCCTCATTGACGCCAAGATGGTGGAGCTGACCGTTTACAACGACATACCCCATCTTTTTTCCCGCGTGCAGACGGATGTGCGCGGGGCTGTGGCGTCGCTCAAATGGGCCGTTTTTGAGATGGAAAGGCGGCTCAAACTTTTTTCCGAAAACGGTGTGCGGGACCTGGCGGGTTACCACGAATCCTGCGGCAGCCTTCCTTATATAGTGATAGTGATAGACGAACTCGCGGATCTCATGGCCGTGGCGCAGAAAGACATGGAGCTCGCTATCACACGCCTTTCGCAGATGTCTCGGGCCTGCGGCATACATCTTGTCCTTTGCACGCAGCGCCCGTCGGTGAATGTCATCACGGGAGTTATCAAGGCCAATTTGCCCGCGCGGCTTTCTCTGCATGTCCTCTCAAAAATAGATTCGCGCACCATTCTGGACGCGCAAGGCGCTGAGGCGCTTCTTCTTCACGGCGACATGCTTTATCTCCAGCCTGGCTCAAGTTCCCTTGAACGCATTCAGGCGCCTTTTGTTTCGCGCAAAGAGGTGCAGAAGGTCGTCAAATTCATAAGGAGCCAGAATGTGGACTTTGATTATATGGATCTGGCCAAGGAAGTGAAAAAAAATGATTTCTCGTCGGCCAAGATAAGGGACGATATGTTCTGGGAGGCCGCGGAATTCGTGATTTCCCAGGGGAAGGCCTCCACCTCTCTTCTGCAGAGGCGTTTCCGCATAGGATACGGCCGCGCCGCCGGATTGATAGACACGATGTATGAGCTCGGTGTTGTGGGAGATGATCTCGGGCCCACAAAGGGCAAAGAGATTCTGTGCGATCTCGTGACTCTTGAGCGCCTGAGGGAAAATCTGTGAAGAAGGTGTTGCTCCTCTGTCTTGCGCTGTCCCCTGTTTTTGCTGAAATGCCTTCGGGGCCGCTAAAGCAGATGGCCGTTTCTACGGCTACGCCGGCGGGGATTCCGGATCCGGCACGCCCCGGCCACGCTCGGCAGCAACGCCTTGGCGCACTTTCAGCCGCGGAACTGCGCGCGGAGATAGAGAGCGCCTCAACGATAGAAGTGTCTTTTGAGAAAACGATGGAGATAAAAGATTCGGAAAAATCTTTTATCACTGAGGGGAAGATATACTACAGGAAGGACCCGCTTTTGTTCCGGGCCGAAATGCCCTCCGAGGTGCTGCAGCTCGACGCTGATTCAAGAAAACATCTGGTGAAGAAGTACAAGGAGATATATGTTGATGAATGGTCCGGCGGCAATCCTCTTCTGATGTATTTTGATATTCCCGGAGGCTTTTATGAGAGCTCCGATGCCCCGCGCGGGGAGGACGCGGATCCGGCGCTTCTCATTTTCCGCGCGGACAGGGACGGTGATGAAATAGAAGCCATATACGACAGAAAGGAAAAAATGCTAAAATCCGTGAGGGTTGAAAATGCCGTGATGACAACATTCACGGAAATAAAATCGTGGAAGAAGGATGTGCCGATCGCCCCCGGGATTTTTGATTTTCCGCGCGGAGCGAAAATAATAGATATGAGAAAATGACGCTTGCCAACAAAATAACTTTTCTGCGCATGACGGGGATACCGTTTTTTGTGGTCATGGTAAGCCTCGGAGGTTTCTGGAATTACACGGCCGCGACTTTCATATTCGTGTTCCTCGCTTCAACGGACTGTGTGGACGGAATTGTGGCGCGGCGCAGAAAAGAGGTGACGGTGCTGGGGGAATTTATGGATCCCCTCGCCGACAAACTCCTTGTGACATCGGCGCTGGTTTATTTCACGACCGTCGCATGGCTCCATGTGCACTGGTGGATGGTTGTGACGATCATATCAAGGGAATTCATCATCTCCGGTTTGAGAGTGCTGGCGGCCCGGCGGAAAATATCCATTCCCGCGCTGCTGTCCGGCAAGGTGAAGACCACGGTGCAACTGACAGCGGTGATCGCGACGCTTCTGATAATAATGCTCCGGAGCGCCTCGGTAAAATGGAGTTTCTATTACAGCCACTTTGATTTTATTTACGACCTGCCCATGTATCTGATGCTCTTTGCCGTGGCTTCCACCATCTACAGCGGTGTCAGGTACATCAAAGAATATTTTTATCTTTTTGGAGACACAATTTGAATAAACGGAGAGGGATTATGAATAAAGTGATTAAATTTCTGGCGACAGGTTTCGGTGTTTCATCTTACGCGCCGCATCCGGGGGAAGGCACGATAGGCACGCTCGCGGGTGTTGTTATTTTTGTGCTGTGGCCCGATTCAAGGTTCCATCCTAACGCATTCTGGATGCTTCTGCTGGTGGGCCTGACAATGGGCGTTTATGTCGCGGGTAAAGCCGAGGAAATATTTGCTCAGAAAGACTGCCCGCGCATAGTCATAGACGAGATTATGGGCTTTCTCGTCGCCGTGGCTTTTCTTCCTAAGACTTTCTGGATGATATTTTTGACGTTTATACTGTTCCGGATTTTTGACGGCCTCAAGCCCGGCCCGGTGCGCATGGCCGAGAATCTCTCCGGCGGTTGGGGAATAATTGGCGATGACCTTGTCGCCGGCGTGTTCACAAACATAATAATGCAGATCGTTGTCTTACGCTTTTTTTAAATCATGGAAGCTCTTTCAATCAATTCCATCAATGCCGGCTATGAGAACAGGGATATAGAGCTTTCCGGCTGGATAGATTCAATCAGGGACCACGGCGGCGTAATGTTCGCTGATCTCCGGAACCGCTCGGGTAAAATACAACTGGTTTTTGATTCTTCCGGCAAAGACAGCGGCTGCGGCGGCGATGCGGCAGCCCTGCGCGCGGAATTCGTCGTGAGGGTGAGGGGGTCAGTGGCCAGAAGGCCGGAAGATTCCGTGAATAAAAAGATTCCCACGGGAGAAGTGGAATTGAAGGTGAGCTCTTTTGAAATCCTCAACGGGGCGCTGCCTCTCCCTTTTTATCCCGGAGAGAAAGTGGGGGATGAGGCCGCCCTGAAATACAGATTTCTGGATCTCAGGAGCCCCGATATGATGAGGAACCTTGAGGCGGTGGACAGGCTGATGAGGATAACGAGAGAATATTTTTCACAGTTGGGTTTCTGGGATGTGCCCACGCCCATGCTGACAAAATCCACGCCTGAAGGCGCCCGGGATTATCTTGTCCCCTCGCGCACAAAGCCCGGATCTTTTTTCGCTCTGCCGCAGTCGCCGCAGCTTTTCAAACAGCTGCTCATGGCATCGGGCGTGGAGCGCTATTATCAGATAACAAGATGCTTCAGAGACGAGGATCTTAGGTCGGACAGACAGCCGGAATTCACGCAGATAGACATGGAGATGTCTTTCGCGGCATCCTCCGATATAATGGAAACCGTCTGGAATCTCGTGGAGAAGATCTTTACGGCCTTTGAGCACAAACTGCCGCCGGCGGTTCTGATGAAATATGAAGAGGCCATGGCATCCTACGGCTCTGATAAACCCGACATGAGCCTGGATACAGGTTTGCTGGCGGATATAACGGAAATTTTCAGAAAGAGCGAATTCAAGGTCTTCAGTTCATCAGTGGAGAAGGGCAATAAAATAGCTGCCTTTCTCTGCCGTGGCGATTTTTCCAGAAAAGAGCTGGATGACGCGGTGGAAGACGCCAAAAAACTCGGCGCCGGAGGGCTGGTCTGGATTAAAAAGGGCGGTGAGGAACTTAAATGCCCGGTGGCCAAACTTTTCAGCGATGATGAAAAAAACGCCCTAAAGGAAAAATTTCCGGGCGACGGGGTGATATTCGCCGGCAGCACGGGGGATTCTTTCGCTCTGATGGGCGAATTGAGAAAGATCCTCGCGCTGAGGAGAGGGCTGAAAAAGGAGGGATTTTTTCCTGTCTGGGTCGTGGAGGCCCCGCTTTTTGAAAAAAATTCCGAGGGCAGGCTGCAGGCGGTGCATCATCCTTTTACGGCTCCGATAGGAGATATATTCTCCGATGAGGCGGCCTCTCTTAAATCCCATTCCTATGATCTTGTCATAAACGGAGAGGAGATCGGCGGCGGTTCAATCAGGATTCACAAAGCCAGAGAACAGATAAGAGTGTTTGAGCTGATGGGGATAAGCGGGAATGAATACCGCGAAAAATTCGGTTTTCTGCTTGACGCTCTTTCCTACGGATGCCCCCCGCACGGCGGTTTCGCTTTCGGCATGGAGCGGCTGGCGGTGAAACTCCTTGGCCTGGACTCCATAAAAGATGTTATCGCGTTTCCCAAAACTCAGAACGCCTTTTGTCCGCTGACGCACGCGCCTGATGTTGTCTCGAAGCGTCAGCTCCGCGAACTCGGACTGAAGACGGCGGATGAATGATGCTCCGCACAGGTCGCCTTTACAACAGTGAGGGCGAATGCCTTTTAAACAAAGTTGAGATAGCGGACACATTCGCCGCGCGTCTCAAGGGCCTGCTGGGAAGGGCGGGTATAGAAAAAGATTATGGCCTTCTTATTTCGCCCTGCTCGTCAATACACATGTTTTTCATGAAATTCCCCATAGATGTTTTTTTTCTCAAGGCGCGGAGGGGCGTAACGGGGACAGTCCCCGTTTACGAAATTCTGCGCGCGGCGCGCAATGTAAAACCCTGGCGCATGGCATTAGCGCCGGGCGGGACAGACGCTGTGCTTGAGACCGCCTCCGGCGCGCTTCCTTCCTTGCCTCAGGGCCACAGCATCAAGATTCAATAGCTTGCTTAAGGGGCGTTGTTTGGCTTGATAGGATGGCCGCTAATTTGTCATAATAAACAACATGAACGAGATCAAGACAGCCTGCCTCAGAGATGTGATACACGATTACATTTACTTCACGCTGCCGCAGAAAGACGGCGACATGTCAGAGAAAGCTGTTATAGATTCACCCTGGCTTCAGCGGCTGAGAAGGATCAACCAGCTTCAGGCCGCGTGGATGGTTTATCCCTGCGCCACCCACACGCGCTTTCAGCATTCTCTGGGCGCCATGCATCTGGCGGGGAATATGGCTTACAGGCTCTATGACAGTTTTAAGAAAGCTTTCCCGGGCGAATACATACCGCCTGAAAAAAATTATGTTGAGGAGCTTTTCCGCCTGGCCGGTCTGCTGCACGATGTGGGTCACGGCCCCTTCGGGCATCTCATGGACGAGGTCTACACATGGAAATTGTACGGCAAGACGCATGAGGACATATCCGCGAAGGTGATAAGGGAAAATCTGGCGCAGCTCATAGAGAAAATAGATTTTTCGCCGCACGGTTATTTTTCGCAGAAAATTAAAATTGAGGATGTCATAAAATTTATAAAAACGCCCGCGGATTTCTCCGGCTATGAATTGTGGGAACAGATATTCTGCAAGATAATGATGGGTATTTACAGCGTTGATATCATTGACTTTCTTCTGAGGGACAAATATTACTGCGGCACCACGGAGTTCGGCGACATAGATATAAAACGGCTGCTCGGCAGCGCCACCATCACTTCTTCCGGTTTTTCAATGGACAAAGACGCCATCCCCGCGCTGAAGAGTTTTCTCAGCACCAGGATGTCCATGTTCTGTCACATATATTTCAATGAGAAGAAAGAGCTCTTTCAAAGCGCCCTGGGCAGGCTTCTCCCCGATATAATCAAGATGATGAAAATAGGCAATCCCTATGAGAACATCAAAAAATATTTTTTTGTTGATGATTTTTCGCTGACTTCAATGCTCACACTCTGGTCAAGAACGGAGACGGGGCAGAAAAAAGAACTCGGGAAGCAGTGGGAAAAGATAGCCGTGATGCGCGATACCCCGGACAAGCTGGTGTTATCAGGGCAGAAATCCTATTTCACATTTGTGCGCAAGGAAGAGCTTCTGACAGAGGAGAAGATAGTTAATAATTTCCGCCAGCATTACAACATCAAGTGCCCTGTGTCGGTGAACATAGACACGCTGGACATACGGCTGCAAAATGTGTTTGTGAGATTTAACGACAAGTTTATCCTTAAGAAAGAGGACAACCTGAAATCCATCAGCCTTTACGATTCCGGAAACGACACCATTCTGGGCGAGGAAATGAATAAGGTTCTGCAGGATATTCCTGTTAAGTTTCTTCTCTGGCAGGTCTTTGTTCCCTCCAAATACAGCCGGAGGGTGCAGGCCGTTATCAAGGCCGAATCCGATAACGGTCCTGATATAGCCGAAGCGCAAATGTCTCTTCCCCTGGGCCCGGCTCGTTGGAATGAAAAAAAGGAAAAGACCGAAATAACGAATGTCTGAGCATGAAAGCAATTGACAAAACACGCACAAATTTGCGAAAATGCGCCATGATGAAAAAGTTTTTTGCGGCCTTGATCATTCTGACGCCGTCTTTTCTTTTTGCGGCCGGCGAGCTTTCAATAAGCTGGGACGCTTCCGCCTACAGCAATTCTCTTTCGTGGACATTGCCGCAGATTACTCTCAACGGGACTTATCAGCATCATTCCGTGGATATTTACAGAGCATTCGGTTCCACCGCGCCGGTTGCGTGGACGCTGCTGGCCTCCGGCGTCATTGACGGCACCTTCACCGATTACCCCGCTCCTGCCGACTACCCCGACCGCGGCTACGGCACCTACAGCTATG
>Ga0210017_1000443_pt1 | contig 34872 bp, 41 predicted proteins | sample CryGeyCG2014_020_FD_183966 | JGI IMG/M metagenome (GOLD analysis project Ga0210017, IMG submission 183966) | Groundwater microbial communities from aquifer - Crystal Geyser CG08_land_8/20/14_0.20 (SPAdes) (version 2) | ecosystem: Environmental > Aquatic > Deep subsurface > Groundwater | place... | reverse complement strand
CGAAAGTCTGATACTTGAAAATCTGTTCCTCGCCAAGGCAGAGGTGAAAGAATGCACGTAGTTTTCATAATTGGAACAGCTGGGTCCGGAAAATCTCAACTGACAGCAGCTTACAGTCAGTGGTTGAGAATGTCCAAGCAGAACGTGGGGGTCGTGAACTTAGATCCGGGCGCGTCGAAACTTCCATACTCGCCGGATGTCGACGTTCGAGATTACGTGAATGTTGGAACGGTAATGGAAGATTGCAGCTTAGGTCCAAACGGTGCGCTCGTAATGGCTTCAGATTTGATAGCTGATCAGATTGAGAAAATCTCGCAGGAAATTGAAGAGTTGAATTCTGACATTTGTCTGGTGGATACTTCTGGACAGATGGAACTGTTTGCCTTCAGAGCCAGCGGACCTTACATCGCCAATGAACTTACTAAGGAACCCAAGGCCATGGTTTACCTGTTTGATTCTGTCTTCTCAGTTAACCCTGTCAACTATGTATCAAACCTTTTTCTCTCAGCAGCAGTCTACAACCGCTTCTCGATGCCTCAAGTGCATCTGCTGTCAAAGTGCGACTTACTTCCAAAAGAGGAAGTCAACAGAATCGCAGATTGGTCGGCCAACACAAGGACTTTGGAGGATTCCATTGACCAGAAACTCGAGGGAACAAAGCGTTTGCTGAGCAGAAACATGGTGCACGCAATATACAAGTTGGGTTTACGATTCATGCTGATTCCGGTTTCAGCGAAGACAAATGAAGGCATGGTCAATTTCAACACGTTCTTGGAACGAATTCTGGCTCAAGGAGAAAAGTACACGTATTAATGAAGAATGTTCAGCACTTGTTAAGAAGTGCCCAGGCAGCGGCGAGTGCACCGTGCTCGGCCTTTCTTGGGCTGTCGGAGCCGCCGATGACTATGACGTCATTTTCTCTTGGGCGCAGGAGACTGACTAGTTGGTTTGCGGCGTTTGGAAAATCTTTGGCAACATCCTCGCTCACGGAAGGAATGATTAACCGCCCTTTCTTCACCCTTATCGTGGTGGCACTTCTTGCGCCTGCCATCACGGCTGCATCACGTTGCTCCATGCCCGACCCGACTGCTTCACCGCAATTCCTGACCAGAACTGCAAAGTTGAATTTTGCCAAAGCCAGCTCGTTTTGGCCAATCGGAATCTTTCTGAGGACGGAGGCGTACTCTTTCCAAAGCCTTAAGCCACTGTCAGTGAGAGAACAGCCTGCCTTCGAAGTCTCAACCACTCCAGCATCTCTCAGACGGCCTAAGATTGTACGTATTGCGCCTTCTCCTACTCCGAGGCTTTCAGCGAGCTTGTTGCGGCCAATCTCCTTCTCAGCTATGAGTTCCATTGCGAGCAACAAGTGCAGTGTGGTGAATGACAGGCTTGGACCTGGTGCCTTTTCGCTTGTGACTTTTTCCAGAAGTTGCTTGAACGCGAAAGGCATGAATCTTCACAGTTATACTGTGAGCTGTCCGTTATTAAATTGTCTGCAGCTTAGAAAACGTTGATTTCTGAAGCAAAATTGGAATCAGCGTCTCATGACGTAGTATTCTCTCACTATGCCTGCTGTCAGTGCGACTAGGCCGACAGCCAGCAAATAGATGAGCGGATAGATGAATACTAGACCTTAGGCATAATTGTAGTGGTTAATTGGTTTATTGGACATATTTTTGAGGTTTGAATGATAGGGGAAAAGATCGTTAATGGGACTCCAGTGAGATATTAACCAGAGATATTCACGAATGTTAACTAAGTTTATTTCTCATGCCTAGCAACATGGAGATATTTCAAGCTGAGTGTGATCAATCTTGCTTAACTACAGGAGGCTATCTGGGAAGCCGTCGATATTCAGGTCCTTCACAGGACTTGAAGTGTCAGAGTTCGACTCCTTATACGTGAAGTTGGAGTCTACGTACGACAAGTATGAGGTGAAGAGGCTTTCGAGAAGGGGTAGAAAGAGGAGGATAGGTGCTGGGAGGCCGTTCAAGCTATCGCTTATGGACAGGTTCCTCATGCTCCTCGTGTATTATAGGCTGTACATAACCTCGACGCTCACAGGATTTCTCTTCGACCTCGACCAAAGCAATGTGCTGAAGAACATACGTGTCCTCGAGCCCCTCGTGAAGGAGTGCATACCAATCCCAAAGAAGCTGTACGAGAGAGCTGGAAGGGCGAGTACAGTGGAGGAGGTTGAAGAGTACTTCCCAGGTTTCAAAGCCTTCATAGACGCCACTGAGCAGGAGATACCTAGGCCCAAAGATAAGAGGAAGAGTAGAAGCCACTACTCTGGAAAGAGGGGGAGGCATACCGTGAAGGTGCAGTTGACCGTGAACAGCAAGGGGCTTATAATGCACAAGACACCCCATGCTAGAGGGCGACGGCATGACTATGACATCTTCAAGGCCAGCCACCCGAGGCTTCCTCCAGGAGTAAACCTCAACCTCGACCTTGGCTATGACGGGGTGCAGAACGATTATCCAGAGCTCAACCCTACCACACCGTTCAAGAGGAGGAGGGGCAAGGGAGAGCTCACAGCGGAGCAGAAGAGCTTCAACCGGAAGCTGGCGGGGGAAAGAGTGGTGGTTGAACATACGATATGCAGAACAAAGAAGTTCAGGATAATTGGCGAGGAGTTCAGAAACAGACTTAGGTGGTACGACAGAGCGACGGATATAGTCTCCGGGCTCGTCAACCTCAGAATAATGGGAGCAAACATGTAAAGGTCAGAGCGAGAGAGAGCGGAGGCTTCAATAAGGCCGCCCAGTAAATAATTACGTCCACAATAAATAATTATGCCTAAGGTCTACTGAAAGCATAGCCTCATAGGTGACTGTCGATGGTAACTGTGGAGTGAAGAACACTGCAATCCACATTATGACGAAGGTTGCGATGCACCCAATTCCAAGGCCGACTGAAAGACCATGGACAAAGTTGCCTCTGTCGACTCCATGATTGTTTGGCGCCATGCCCTCAGGTTTCTCTTGCTCTTGCTTATGCACAGTCGATTCTACCAAGCCTACTGGCTCTTCGCGTTCAGTCTGTGCCTCTTGCTGCGGACGTTGCGCAGATGCCTCTACTTCTTGCTGCGTGGTTTCGGGCGCTTCCTGTTCGGCCTCCATAAAGTTCGCCTTTCGCTTTTTTTGTTGTGGAAGTGAATTAATAAAACTATTCAATTCAAGATTCTAATTTAGAATAAGAATTCAGAATACGAAATCGAATGAAACAGGGACTGGACTATTTTGATGCGAGTTTGGGCGAGAGTTGTTCTATGGCGTTTTTGAGTTTGTTCCACTCGTCCAAATTCCTCACGTTGAACTTGTGTTTCCTTTTCCACGCGTCGCCTTTCTTCTGCCAAAGGTACAAGCCGATAGACTGTTTTCCGTATGATTCGAAGACGACTATTGCTTCCCACCATTTCTGGCTCTTGAAGATTGTGACTGAATCGACAACCGTGTAGAATTCCGATATAGGTAACTTTTCCTCAATCTTTTCAGTCATAGTCTCCGACCTTTTGCTCTTAGAGTCTAACGCCTAGCCATTTAAGCATTTCAATCCAGCAACCACCTATCCACAGTAAGTCTCTTGAGCCTGACAGCCCTCTTCCCAGCGGGCACGGGGATCAAGTGCATCAGGCACATAGGATGTATCGAACGCTTGGTTCTAAACTGAAGAGAAACTGCGGCTTTTCCGCCTTGAAGGATAAGAAGGAAAAAGGCGGATGGATAAAGGCTAGATTGATAAGATCTTTCCTTCGGCCAGTTCCATGCAGAATTTCTCGATGCTTTCAAGCTGATAGTTCAGCACTTCGCTGATTTCATGTCTAACCTTGCCCAGCGAGTTGTTTCCTCTCATCACGACTTGCGCCGCCGCTACCGCGGGATGGTCTATCGGGCTGCCGATCTTGCTCAGCATCCAAATGTAGACTTCTTCAACTTCAGGCACTTCTTCGTAAACGTGTTGGGCTACTTTGAAGGTTAGGAAGTTGTAGATTTTCCCAACGTGGCTTACTGGGTTCTTGCCAGATGCGGCTTCGGAGCAGAAAGGCCTGTTCAATGATATGATGCCATTCACCCTGTTCCCTCTTCCAACCTGCCCTGAGTCGCCGCTGTCGGCGCTTGTACCCAAGACAGTTAAGTACACACCTCCTAAGCCTCTTCCAGGCACATCTAGCGCGTTCAGTTTCACGTCAACGCTGTCAAAGTCCGTGTTGACCGCGACAAACTTGCGGATTTCCTCAAGGATTTTCGCCTTCTTCTCAAAGTATTCATCTTCGCTGGCCACGAAGCGGTCAACAAACGCCATTGCAACTGTCAAGGAAAGGTCGTTGTTGTTTCTGAAACCCATGACTTTTATGTCTTCACCAGATTCTGGAAAACGTTGTTTGAATTCCTTCGAGTTCAAGTATTGCTCGGTCTTGAGAACTATTTTCTCCGTGCGGGTCAGGGGCGCGTAGCCGACAGCCGCCGAAGTGTCGTTTGCCCCGAGAACTTTCCCTTTGCGTTTGAAGATATCTGTGAGGCCTGTTGAACCAGGTTTCAGCTCAACTTGATATCTAATGTGCTTTTCAGGGTCAATGAAGCGCATGTTGCTCTTGAACCATTTCTTCGCGGTTCTTACTGCCACATCAGCAACGTCTATCTTGGTACCATCAAATTCTGAGGTTGCTCTGTCGCCGAACACGAAAAGCATCGGTTGTCTTACGGTTCCACCGCCGAACTGGGAGTCGGTTTCTCCTGCAACTAGCAGGGATTTGTCAACGTTGTGATGCAGTATTGAACCTGCCTTTGCAAGGTACTCTTTGCTCAGGCCAATCGAGATTTGATCCATTACTGCGTCGCAGATGTAGTCTGGGTGACCAAGCCCTTTTCTCTCAACGATTTCTATCCGCTGCTTCTCAAGAGGCATCTGTTTGAGGTCTTCAACGATTATGTTCCGCATGCTTAACGCCTGATATTGTGAAGTTTAGGGTGTATGCACAGCAACAAATATATATTTTACTGTATAGACTTATAACCAAAAATAACTGGTGGTTATATCTCAACAGTCACAAATGCCCTGCTCAAAAAACTTAGAACTGAAGCAGGATTGACTCAGAAGCGGCTAGCCGAGCTTGTCGGGGTTTCCCAAGCGCACATTGCGAAGATTGAGCGGGGGAAGGTTGATCCTAGGCTTTCAACGATTAACAAGATACTTCATGTTTTGAACGAGTGGAAAAAGAAGAAATGCCGTGACATAATGAGTCGCGGCGTGATTTGTGCCAAGCTTAATGATAGGATTCTGGATGTGAGTGGTAAGATGGTGAAGTACGCTATTTCTCAGGTTCCAGTGATGGACGGTAGCAGGGTTGTTGGCACCGTGACTGAGGAGTCCATTATGCGGCGTTTAGGTTCGAATGTCGTTAATCAGACGGCTGAGAAGGTCATGGTTTCGCCTTTGCCTGTTGTGGATGAGGAGGCGGATGTTGAGAAGATCAGGAGACTTTTGAAGGCTTATCAGGGTGTTCTTGTGGCTAAAGGGAAGAAGATTGTCGGGATAATCACTCGTTCTGACCTTTTGAAGGCGATATGCGAACCTATTTAGGGACAACCTGTACTACAAAGCAATGGTGAAAGCCTGTCTATCAGGATTAAGGAGGTTGATGAAAGCCTCCTTGACGACGAGATTCACTTATGTCTTCCTCCAAGGGATTCCCAACGATATGCTGCTTTTGTGAGCGGAGTAGAGAAGAAACGCGCATGGCTCGGAAAACGCCTGCGCGAGCTGGGTTCGGTGGCACAAGTCGCTTACAGCAAGCGCCAGCCCGTGGCATTCGTAGAATACGTTTCTGCAACAAACGCGCCCGTTCCCACTGTTGAGGGAGAAAAGACAGTTTTGATCACATGCATCTACAAGCCGAAATTCCAATGCAAAGGCGTTGGAACAAAGCTTGTTCAAGCTGCGTTAGACAGGCTTCGGCAACTGGACGTTAAGCACGTTGAGGCACTTGTCGCACGTGACCCACATTGGATTAACGGCAGCATTTACCTGAAAAATGGTTTTCAGCTTGAAAAGACATTCTTCAAGCCAGGAGGAACTGAGCCTCTTGATCTGTTGACCTTGAACCTCGAAGGCGCAGAAACGCATACAGCTTGGCCCGCAACGATAAGGTTTGCGCCTTCAATTAGTGACGCCTTGCCCATTGACGTGGTCTTTTTCAGCTCTGGACAATGCCCTTTCAATGCGCTGATCCATTCAAGGCTTCTGAAGGCTTTAGAGAAGTTCGATGCGAAATACGTTGTCTTGGAAGTCTTAGATTCATGGGAAAACCGCAGACTGGCAAGAGAATGCGGCGCCATGTACAGCGACATTTTCGTGAATGGCAGAGCGCCTTTTCTTGGTCCAGCGGCGCGAGAGAAAATAGAGGAAGAGATACGCAAGGAGATCGAGCGGATAAAAAAGCTCAGTTAGCCCTGATGACCCGAGAAGACAACTCGTCCCTGAGTCAGTTCTCTGAAGAGGCTCTAACCTCCTATATAGATTATCCAACAATAAAAGTAGGTCTGTAAGCTGGTATCAACATAGGTAGAGAAAAAGAGATGAGGATGCGAAGTTCTAGGAAGAATTCGGCTCTTAACTTTGGCGTCTCTCAAGTCGCAGTAACCTGAGTCGCGCGCGCTGACTATGCAGACTGGGGAGAAGCTTTGGCAAAGAGTTTTAGAAGACAAGGTGTGGCAATGGCTGCTTGGGCTGGACAACTTGATGATCACTGGAACTGTTGTCTGGCAAGAATATCGCCCACCACGTAGAGTTCAGAATGGAAAAAGGAAGAAAAGATAGGGCGTTAACGAGCCGATGTGTCTTCTCCCATGATTCCGAAGATGTTTCCCTCAGTATCCGCGCAATATGCCATGTAGCCTACTCCAGGAACAGCCGTCTTCTTCTGCACAACTTTTCCCCGGCCTCCACGATTTTCTTAAGGAATTTATCGACTGAAGGAACGTCTATCGTGTTGCATGTGGTTCCCTTGCACATACGCCGCATAATGGCCCCGTTGATGCCTAGTACCTTGTCCTCGCCTGTAGTCACAAGCCAATAGTCGACAGGCCCTTCCCATTTCTTGATTTTCCAATCAAAGACTCCCTTGTAGAATTTCACAGATCGTTCTGGATCGTCTGCATTGATCTCGAAGTGGATGACCCTTGGCATAACAAAAACCTTCAAAGCCGATCTGCCGCGGCGTTTTGTTAGCTTCTACGATATGCTATATATGACTTCACCATTTCACCTGATCAGAATCCCGCCTTTATTGGGTTCCGAGGTTTCATTAATTCCCTCAGGACTATTGTGGCATAGGAGCTGCGATGCAACGTGAAGCTCACTTTGACTTTATAGTTTGACGAGCCGTTTGAATCGGTTGAGATTCCCTCTAATGAGAAATCATTTAACGGAGTAAGAGCGGTTCGCAGTTCTCCCCGCAAGCTTATCTCAGGCATGATGGGAATGCGGAAATTTTCTGGTCTGATCCTCTCTTCGCAGAGGATTTGCTCTTCAATTTCTCCTTGAGCGTCTTGTGAAAGATGTTGCTTGTATCCAACGAGTGGCATGGCTAGCCGCATTTTTCCGTCTTGAATTGCCTTGTTGAATTCGGCAAGCGTTTTGGCACTTGTCATTCTGTACATCGCCAACATCGGCAACCCAGAGCGCTGCACGTTCACCACGTAATCGCCGACCACAGCACTATTCAAAGGAAGAACGTTCTCAATTCTCTTGCTCAGGAACTTGTTGAAAAGGTAAGACTGGTAAGCTTGAGGAAAAAGCTCGATCAGTTTCGGTGGTAATCTTCTAAAGGCTCCTACGAAGTCGCCTGAAGCCTTGGCCAAATGCCTGAGCATTAACCGTTCATAACGCAACTGCTTCGGGAAACCTTCCAAAGCTCGTTTGAAATCCCGCGAGGTTTGCAGTTCTTCGCGGGCCTGTCGAGACGCTGGATGCTCATGAGGGCTTGGCTTGGCCAGAAACAATATTGCCGCTTTCCTTAAATTGCCTTGAATGATAGCCTTGCCAACCAAATGCGTTATCGGACGAGTCGTGCCGAAGCGCTGGTGACCGAAAAAGTTCGGAACGCCCCCTAAGGTCTCGAGTTCTCTGATAATCCTTGCTATCCGTGCTTTTACAGTTGATTTTGGGTGTTTTATAGCTCTGACGGTTACCTGAAAGTGGTTTCCCAACAGGTAGAAGGATGAAAGTTTGTTCCGAGCATATCCTATCGGATGAACGCTCATGTCTTTAACGTGAATCTGGCCGATGTCTCGGATGGACACGTTTTCAATGGTAATGTGTTGTGCAGTAAGAGCCTTCGCATCCTTTATCCCCGCAATATGAATCTGCCTTGTGCCTATGCCGAGTTGGTCGGCGACAGCCTTCACGGCTGAGAAGGTATCCCAATTCCGCTTAACCAAGACGCACAGCAAGTAACGATTCAGCTCAGGCGACGAACCCAACACCCTGCGTTCGACATTGCTTGCAGACGGGTTTACTTCTGCTTTTGAACTGTCAACAAGCACTTCTTCAACTATGAAATCCTCAATATTCGACCGAATGGTTCCGCCAATGCCTGGAGAGCGTGTTGCGTAGGCCTCAATGCCGATGAGTTTCTCCAACTTGGGCACAAACAAGGTGCCACGCCTTTTTAGAGAAGGGGAAGCATGTCTGTCAGTTTACCCACTTTTTCTGACGGAGCGGGACCGATGCCCAAGCAGGTTACGGTGTTGGGGGGAATCTCGGTTAGACCTCTGTCAATGATCAATGCACAAGGGAAACCCAGTTCCTTCGCCTTTTTTTCCAGCTCCAGCAATTCCTTCTCGGTTTTCACTTTGACCGCTATTTTCCGCTGCCCTTCGTCGATCCATGCCTGCCACCATTCCCTCCGATGTTTTCGAACCTCTTCAGCGGCAGAAACCGCGGCGTGCCCAGCCTGAACCGCAGCCTTACCCTTACTCAGCTTAAGGTCAGAACGAAAGACGATTACCTGTTTGTAACGAAACTCGGACATGCCTCTTCCCAACTGCTCCTATTCAGTCTGTTGTTTGAAGATTTTAAAGATTCGCAGAAAGGTAAAGGTAAGAGAAATAGAAAAGCACTGGCAGCATTCTAGGATTGCGCAACACACGCAAAAGAGACTTCCCCTGAAAGTCAATGTCCCTAACCTTTTGCAGCGCATTGTCAACGCCGTGTCTTGCACAGAAATCAATGGCGCTGTCAATCTTGCTGTCGGACATCGCATTGAGCATTCTCCTAATTCTAAGCATGATCTTCACGTCAAAACCGAGAACGTCCTCACATCGTCTTTGATACGCGCTCAGAAATTCCGTGGAGAAATCGTTTCGACGCAGAGACTCGAAGGCAACTTCTGCGGCAGTCTTTGTGCATGTCATTCCGAAAACCACTCCACCTCCCGTGGTGGGCTTCACCTGTGACGCTGCATCACCGACAACAAGAAAACCGCTTGAGTAGGGCTTCGGGATTGGTCCTCCAAGCGTTATCGGATGAAAAGCAGTTTGCAGAATCCTAGCGTTGGACAGCTTCTTTGATGCTGCGGGATGTTTTGTCATAAGTCTTTGCAGCAGCTTCTTCGGGTTCCCAGTCTTAGCTGCAAGTCCAATCTTTGCTTTTCCATCACGCTTAGGAATCAGCCACGCATAGAAACCAGGTGCATAATCGTTTCCGAGGAAAACCTCAACCATGTCTGACTCGATGTCTCTGACGTTTTCAACTTCTGCGTGCACACCATTAACAACCATCTGACGGTTAAGCGTCGATCCCCCCGCCTGCCTCAGGACCTTTGAAGGTATTCCCTCTGCGTCAATAACGATTTTAGCTAAGTATTCTTCATTTTTCCGATCTTGTCTGACGATGGCTCCCTTCACTGAGCCTTCTTTGATGATTAGTGATTCGACTTGCGAGTTCAGGCAGTAGCGCGCTCCATCGTTTTCGGCCATTCTAGCAAGGTGCTTGTCGAAGAGAACGCGGTTCACGGTACAAGTTATGGGAGATTCAAAGCGAACCGAAAACTCCTTATTCATTGGCGAGTGGAAAACTGCCCCGTGGAAAGTGTTTTCGACAACGTCTGCGGGAAGCGGATACAACCCTAAATGCTTCAATCCTTCAACGCTTAAGTGGCCTGCACAGTGGGAAGGAACACCGATTTCTGCGTGTTCCTCAAAAACCGTGACGTCGGCTCCAAGCCTGGCAAGGTTGGCTGCTGTAAAGGAGCCGCACGGTCCTCCTCCTATGACTATCACGTCTGAAACGTTTTTCATGCGCTACACGCTGACAACTTGGCGTTCCTATTGTCTATGTTACAAGTTCAATGTGTCTTTTTCCTCGAGCCATCGAGGTGGTGCGTATTTTTCCGCTGATCTCAAGTCGCATCAGCAACTCATTGAGGTCCCTAAGCCCCAAGTCGGGGCATTCACCGCTCAGAGCTTCAAAAAGGTCGGTGTCAGACATTGAGCCTTTCTTCTGCAAGATTTCCAGCAAGACAAAGTAGGCAGGACGGGTTTTCCATGTTTTGGCAGGCACTGTTCCCAGCCTCCTATGCGACTGGCGTCGCCGGCTTCTGCACTGTGCGAATCTGTTGCATGAAGCTCTTATACCACTTCTCCATGTCTGGCGAGATTGACGGCCCAATCCTTTTCATTGCTTCTTGGAAGTCTCGCCTCGCAACTTCCTTCGTGTTCACATTTTTTCTCAAAGCGTACATGGCTGATTCCCTACATAGAGCTTCGATGTCTGCACCTGAATAGTTCTTCGTCATCCCAGCCAGCTCTTCCAAACTCACGTCTTTGGTCAGCGGCATGTTCTTCGTGTAGATTTTGACTATTTGAAGTCTACTCTTCTCATCAGGTTCAGGCACATAGATCAGTCTGTCGAACCTTCCCGGGCGAAGTACTGCAGGATCAACGATGTCAGGCCTGTTCGTGGCTGCTATCACAACTATGTCTTCTAGAGTCACGATGCCGTCCAGTTCGGTCAACAGCTGGCTGATGACACGCTCGGTTACGCCGCTGTCTGCAAAGCCTAACCCCCTGCGAGGTGAGAGAGAGTCAACCTCGTCGAAGAATATCACAGCGGGCGCTGCCATTCTGGCTTTTCTGAAGACTTCTTTTATCGCCTTTTCCGATTCTCCAACCCACTTTGAGAAAATCTCTGGACCCTTGATTGTTATGAAGTTCGCTTCGCTCTCCGTTGCAATCGCCCTGGCGAGCAGTGTCTTGCCGCAGCCAGGAGGTCCATAGAGGAGTATTCCTTTCGGCGGTTTTATGCCCAGCCTCACAAATATTTCAGGATTCTTTATAGGCCATTCCACTGCCTCCTTGAGGTCCTGTTTGACCTCGTCCAAGCCGCCGATGTCGATCCAGTGGACGGTAGGTATTTCGATGTAGACTTCGCGCATGGCCGTCGGCGTTATTTCCTTGTAAGCGTTGAGGAAATCTTCCATGTTCACTTCCATTTTCTCCAAAACACTGGGCGGGATACGCTCCTCCTCAAGATTGATTTGTGGAAGGTACCTGCGCAGCGCTTTCATAGCGGTCTCCCTGCCAAGAGAGGACAGGTCCGCGCCCGTGTATCCATGAGTCATCTCGGCCAGTTTCTTGAGGTCAACGCCCTCTGCCAATGGCATACCGCGAGTGTGAATTTGAAGGACTTCGTGCCTTCCCTTTTTGTCTGGGACGCCTATCTCGATTTCTCGGTCAAACCTGCCAGGCCTGCGAAGAGCTGGGTCGAGCGCGCTGGGCCTGTTTGTTGCGCCTATCACTATGACGTTTCCTCTGCCCGACAAGCCGTCCATCAGAGCGAGAAGCTGCGCAACCACTCGCCTTTCAACTTCGCCTGTGACTTCCTCGCGTTTTGGGGCGATGGCGTCCAGCTCGTCGATGAAAATTATGCTCGGCGCGTTCTGCTGCGCCTGCTGGAAGATTTCTCTAAGTCTGGCTTCTGATTCTCCGTAGAACTTGCTCATTATTTCGGGCCCGTTTATCGAGAAGAAGTTGGCTTCGGACTCGTTTGCCACGGCTCTAGCAATCAAGGTCTTGCCGCAGCCTGGCGGACCGTGAAGCAGCACTCCTTTCGGCGGGTCTATTCCAAGCCTTTGAAACAGTTCTGGATGCCTGAGTGGAAGCTCAACCATTTCCCTTACCCTTTGAATCTCTTCAGGCAGTCCCCCGACATCCTCGTACGTTGTACGCGGCAGTCCCTTCCCTTCAGCCGCCGGTTCGTTCAGAATGGTCAGCCTGGTTTCAGCGGTGACTTTCACTATACCGTGCGGACGGGTCTTCGTTACCGTAAACGGTATGGCGTGTCCAAGCATCATGATAAGGGTAGTGTCACCTTCAACCAGCGTTCTTTCCATCAAACGGTTTTTAACAAAATTCGTGAAATCGTCATCAACATTCAGCCTCATGTCCACTGGCGCCAGTGTCAGGCTGAGAGCGTTCTTGACCTTGGCTGGTCTGGCTACCACGTACTCGTTTATGGCTACTCCCGCGTTCTTGCGCGTAAAACCGTCTATGCGGAGAATGTCTCGGTTCTGGTCTTCACTGTAAGCAGGCCAAGCTGTAGCAGAGGTTGCTCTCTTACCGACAATCTCTATAACGTCGCCCGCCGATATCCCGAGCTTCTGCATCGTTCTCTGGTCTAAGCGGGCTATTCCCCTTCCAACATCCCTTTGCCTTGCGTCTCCAGCACGTAGTTGTATTTCGCTCAATCAGAATCCTTCCCATAATCACCGTCAAACACGTTTCGAAACAAACACGCGTTCCTATATAAATGTTTTAACCAGCAAGTTAAGGCTATCTGCTCGTTCTCCGCACCATGAGAGTCTGCACTTGGCTTACGCCTTCCATCGACCCCAGCCTATTCTCGAACTCATCAACCAGCCCAGTCTCGTCCTCTGGGAACTTCACTTGCACCAAGAGAGCCTTCAAACCATAAGCCACAAGTTCCTCTCCGTAACCATGGACAGAAGCAGACTTGGGCAAGGTGTTTTCGAGCTTCTTCTTCATGGGACCAAAATCTGAGATAATGTCTGTTGGAAATATCTTGTATGTGACTACGACAAATCCCATGTTCATACTTCCTCTATTTCATGGACCTGTGAAACCGCATTTTGGACACTTGTACAGTCTTCCGAACTTTCTGCATTTTGCGCAACGTTTTATCTGTATCTCGCCACAGTTTGGACAGAGTAACTTTGTTGACTCTGCTCCTGGCGGGATAGGTTTACGGCAGCTAGTGCACGTGGCAAAGGATAGTGTTGCAGCTCTTTCAGCCATCATGATTCCTCGGTGACCGTTCTGTAATTGTAAGACTTCCTTATATTTTATATGTTTTGAAGCCGCAGATGATGATGATGAGTGAAAAGAATGATTTACCTTGTAATCACAGAAAAGCTGACCCCTGAAGGGAAGAAGGACTTCAAGAAGGTCTTGGAATGGCAGAAAAGACTTGACGAGTGGCTAATGTCTCATGGTGCAGCCTGGAAGTCCGTGAAGCATTTTGTAACATTGATCGGCGAGCCCACGTATGAAACTTGGCTTGAATATCCAAACTACTCGGCAATTGATCAAGATGAAGAGAGAAGCAAGGAATTCCCACAGAACCCAGAATGGCGAGAACTGATCACTAAAGCAAATACCTATTTCCAAAGAGTAAACAGTAAAGTCACAAGAGAACTCCAGCTCTCCTAAGAGTCTATCACCATCTCAATCGTACTGCGTTAATCTTCAAGGTATCTGAGGCCCTATTTCACAAGTTTATTATTTCACTTCCATGCCTATATTCAGCGGGATTGTTTTGGGTGTAAACCTCCGCGACCTCGTTCCAAAAACAACCGTCAAGCTTGAAGACTTGAGCGGAAAATCCATAGCCATAGACGCCTACAACGCGCTGTACCAGTTTCTAGCCATAATCCGCCAGCCAGACGGCACACCGCTCAAGGACAACTTGGGAAGAGTCACAAGCCATTTGAGCGGCCTGCTTTACAGAACGAGCAACCTCGTGGAAATGGGAATAAAACCAATCTACGTTTTTGACGGAATCCCGCCGACACTCAAGGAAGTTGAGATTAAGAGACGCATGAGAGTGAAAGAAGAGGCTGCAGTAAGATACGAGCGGGCCTTGAAAGAAGGCAAGATCGGGGAAGCTCGAGTTTACGCTCAAGCAACTTCACACCTCAAGGACTACATGGCGGAGGACAGCAAGAAACTACTCGACCTGATGGGAATCCCGTGGATTCAGGCGCCAAGCGAAGGAGAGGCCCAAGCAGCGCATCTGGCAAGGCGAGGAGATGCCGACTACTGCGCAAGCCAAGACTACGACAGCCTGCTCTTCGGCGCGCCAAAACTGTTGAGAAATGTGACAATTTCCGGCAGAAGAAAGCTTCCCAGCAAGAACGTCTACGTTGAGATTGTGCCCGAGGTAGTTGAGCTAGAGCAGGTCCTGAAGGAATGCGGGATAACCTATGAACAACTGATTGACGTGGGAATATTGATTGGAACGGACTTCAACCCAGACGGCATCAAAGGTTTAGGACCGAAAACTGCCTTAAAACTCATAAAGGAACATGGAAGCTTGGAGAACGCTCTTCCACACCTGAAAAACGCCGAGTTTCCAGCTGAACCTCAAAGAATCAGGGAGATATTCCTGAAACCGAGAACGATTGACAGTTACAGGATTGAGTGGCGAGAACCCGATGTTGAAGGCGTGGTGACTTTCATTTGTAAGGAAAGAGACTTCTCAGAAGACAGGGTCAGAAAGACGCTGGAGCGAATGCAAAAAGGCACAGAGAAGCTTAAGGGGAAGACAACTTTGGAGAAATGGTTCGACTAATCCAAAGCGCACATCAACCGACTTGTAACGGAAATCTTTATTTCTGAACCCATTATAGTATACGTCTTCGAAATGGTGACAATTATGGACAAGGATCAGATAGCTCTCCCAATAGACGAACTCCCAGCCAAATGGTACAACATTATGCCCGACCTGCCTGAACCGCTTCCTCCGCCAAAGGAACCTGAAACTGGCCCGTCAAGGATGGAATTCCTCGGCAGAACAATGGTAAAAGAGTGCCTCGGGCAGGAGATGTCAAACCAAAGCTGGATTCCTATACCTGAGGAAATCCGTGAACTCTACGTTCACATGGGCAGGCCGAGACCGCTCTACCGTGCAAAGCGTTTGGAAAAGCGTCTGAACCTGAAGAAAGTCAGGCTGTATTACAAACGTGAAGACCTGTCGCCGACGGGTTCTCACAAGACCAACACAGCAATTGCCCAAGCCTACTATGCAATGAAAGAAGGGAAAACAACGTTGAGCACCGAAACGGGCGCAGGGCAATGGGGGACCGCTCTTGCATACGCTGCCAAGCTCTTGGATCTTGAATGCGTGGTCTTCTGGGTTAGATCCGTTTATGACTGGAAAACCGACAGAAGAGTTTTGATGAAACTCCTGGGAGCGAAGGTCTACTCTTCGCCAAGCAAGGAGACGAAGACGGGCAGAGACATCCTCTCAAAAAACCCGAAAAGCCCCGGCTCATTAGGCATTGCAATTTCTGAAGGATTGGAGTATGCGGAAACGCATAAGGACACCGTGTATTGTCTGGGCTCAGTTCTGAATCATGTCATGATGCAGCAGTCGGTGATAGGACTGGAGACCATCAAGCAGTTTGACATGATCGACGAAAAACCAGACTTAATCGTCGGCTGCCTAGGCGGCGGCTCCAACTTCGGCGGAATCGCTCTCCCAATCATTGGTGAAGTGTTGAAAGGCAAAAGGAAGTGTGAATTTCTAGCAGCGCAATCACAGGCCGCACCTAACCTCGTCAAGGGAGAGTACAAGTACGATTTCGGCGACGTTGCTGAACACACACCGCTTCTGAAGATGTACACTCTCGGCCACAAAACCGAGATGAATCCGATCAAAGCTGACGGCCTAAGATACCACGCAGCCGGACCCATCATAAGCTTGCTGAGAAAACATAACATAGTCAAAGCCGTGGCTTACCCAGTTGACGAGAAATCAATCTTCGAAGCTGCAAGAACGTTCCTCCAGACTGAAGGCTGGCTGCCTGCACCTGAATCTAGCTACGCTCTACGCGCTGGCATTGACGAGGCGCTGAAGGCTGAAAAAGCAGGGTCAGAAAAAGTGATATGCATGAACATCAGCGGACACGGCTGGCTAGATCTAGACGCTTACAGAGAAAAACTGGAAATCAAATAGTCGAACAGGGATTTCAAAATCTCTGACCGTAACGCCCGGTCAACGGGACAAAGGCCACTCCGCCCAAATTTTCTTCTTTAATCTTTCCATCTCTCCCTTTAATAATCCTGATTAGGTTCTGGAACAGTGAAGCACTGCCGACCGGGATCAGCATAATTCCGGTGGGCTTCAGCTGTTCAATTAACGGTTTGGGAATGTCTGGTGCTGCTGCGGTTACGAGAACCCTGTCATATGGAGCCTTCTCCACGTATCCCATTGAACCGTCTTCGCAGATGATAGTCACTCGATCGCCATAGCCTGCTTTCATGATGTTTTTCCGAGCGATTTCTGCCAAGCCTTGAATTATCTCAGTGGTGTAAACGTGACCCCATTGGCTTCTTTCCGAACCGCTGGGCGCGACTATCTCCGCTAGGGTTGCGGCGTGCCACCCTGAGCCTGCTCCGACTTCCAGCACTTTGTTGCCGACTTCCAACTGCAGGGCTTCATTCATTATTGAAACCATGTTTCGCCTAGCCCAGCTAGCAAGCCGGAGCTATGTGGCGCAGAAGCCGTCTGCCCGAAACCTATCGGAAGTGGCGTGTCCACGGCGCTGTAGGACTGCATGTTCTCTGGGAGAAACTTGACGCGTGGTACAGAACGCAGGGCTCTGATCACGTTCGGCGACTGCAGAATGCCCTCTCTCATCAGGTTTTCAATGAGCTTTCCCCACTCATCTTCTTCCAAACTGAGGCACCAAGTAAATGATTGCTGAATAGACTTTAAACATGTTTGCATTTGAAAGAAGTATGCACAATAAGAGTGGGCTATTTCACCGTAACTGACTTTGCCAAATTCCTTGGAGTGTCGGGATTGTAGCCTTTTTCAACAGCCATGTAGTACGCTAGGAGTTGCAAAGGAACAACAAAAGATATGGGCGAGAGCACTTCAGGAGTGCCTGCTGGAACTTCAATGTAGTCGTCAGCCAGCCTCTTGATCTCTTCGTCCCCTTCTTCTATGACGGCGATTATTGATGCTCCTCGTGCTTTCATTTCCATAACGTTGCCAATCAACGTCTTGTATGTTTCATCTTTCGGGCAGATGAAGACCACTGGGAAGCCCGGTTCCACGAGACTTATTGGACCATGCTTGCTTTCTCCAGCAGGAAAAGCTATGGCGGGCACGTAGGCTATTTCCATGAGTTTGAGCCTGCCCTCATAGGCTGTAGCGGTGCTTATTCCGCGGCCTAGGAAGAAGAAAGCCTTTGCGTCTTTGTATTTCTTTGCGATTTGCTTCACTTTTTCTTCCTGTGTCTGGATTACGGTTTCAACAGTGTCTGGGAGTTTCTCCAGTTTCTCAGCCAGAAAGTCCATTTCGTCCTGTGAGACTTTGCCTCTTTTCTTTGCAAGTCTCAGGGCCAGTCCGGCAAGCACTGAGAGTTGAGATGTGAAGGTTTTGGTTGCTGCTACCCCTATCTCTGGACCCGATTGCTGGCCGATGTAGACTCGTGAGACTCTGGTCAGTGTTGAGCCGATGGCGTTTGTTAGGCCGAGGATGGTTGCGGCTCGTTGGCGGGCAGCGTTCACGGCGGCTAGTATGTCGGCTGTTTCGCCTGACTGGCTGACAGCCAAGAGTGTGCTGTCGATGTTGACTGATTTGCCGTGTTGCTCAACGAATTCTGAGGCTATCACTGGATACGTGACGAGGAATGCTAGTTTGGAGAACATGTAAGACGATGCCAAACAGGCATGGTAGGACGTCCCACAGGCCACTAAGAAAACCTCGTGGGCGCGGTCAAGAAAAGTCGCCATCAAGTCTAAGTAGTGTTCTTGCAGCCTAAGCGTGTTCCGCAAGGTGCCTGGTTGCTCATGAATCTCCTTGAGCATGAAATGCTGATAGCCTTGTTTCACTGCCATTTCAGGTGTCCAGTCAATGAGCTTTGGTTCGCGGGCAACAACTTTAGAGTCAGAGATTTTCTTGATTTCGTAGCCTCCGAGTGAAAGGGTGACGAGTTCTCCGTCCTCAACTATTACTGCCTTGTTCGTCACAGGCAGAAACGCCGGGATGTCTGAGGCACAGTAGACTGCTTTTTCGTTGACCCCGACGACCAATGGGCTTTCGTGTCTAGCGCACACTATTCTGTCGGGTTCCTTTGTGGAGATTACAGCAATTGCGTACGAACCATCAAGCCTCTTCACAGTTTCGAGAACGGCGTCTGCAAGACTCATCGAGAGATTGTTTCTCAGATTCTCTTCGATCAGGTGCGGTATCACTTCGGTGTCGGTCTTGGACTTGAAGACGTGGCCGCGCCCTTCGAGCTCCTGCTTCAACTCAGAAAAGTTCTCTATGATGCCGTTGTGGACAACCGCTATCTGCCCGCTGCAGTCAACATGTGGATGAGCGTTTATCTGTAATGGAGCACCGTGCGTAGCCCACCTCGTGTGCCCGATGCCGATGTTTCCAGGCAAGTCGTCCAAGTTGTGAACTGCATGGACCTCGTCAATTTTTCCTTGGTCTTTTTTGAGGTAAAGCTTGCCGTCTTGAACTGTTGCCACGCCAACTGAGTCGTAACCGCGGTACTCAAGCCGTTTCAAAGATGCATGAATCGTTGGCGCTGCGTTTGCGTCTTTAACGATGCAACCAAATATCCCGCACATCTCAAGTCCTCATTTGCTAGTCGTTCGATTCAGTGAGCTCTATTCAAGGCTCTGTGAGTCTAATAAGCATTTTTAGGAGAAAAACTTTAAATCTAAAAAATTTTTGAAAGCCTTCTTCCTGTCGCACCATAGTAGAATCATGTGACCGGTGTCGTTTTCAGCAAGCCCTAACAAAAATTCTATAGTGGTTGTTGACTCAGAAAGCTCTTCGAGCCAGTTCAGCACCGAGAACCATGTTTTTCAGCTTTTGGAAACTGACCTCCCATGTCCTCGTCCTTAAGCCACAGTCAGTGCTCACGTATGTCCTACTAGGATCATCGATGATTTTGGCAGCGTGCAGAATCCTGTCTCTGACCAATTCCGGCGGTTCGACAAAAACAGTATGCACGTCAATCACACCCACGCCATAGTTGCCCGTGAAACCGTTGTCTTCGAATGATGTCAGTTCCTTGTAACCCGACCTTATGCTTCCAGTTCCAAGCTGCTGGTTATCTCTATTAGCGAATTCAAGAGCCAACTGACTGCAGTTGTGCAGTTCACAAGCGTACTTCGCCAGTACTTCGTAGTTGCTGTAGCAGTTGTGCAGACTGAACATACAGTTGAAGCCTTTAACTGTTTCATTGAAGGATTCCACAAACAACTTCATCTCCTCATCAGTTTGATCGGTTGTTGCTGCGGGCTCATCGATTTGTATCCACTTCGCCCCACGATCAACCAACTTGCCTATTTCTGGCCTCACAACCTCGGCTATCAAGTCGAAAATGAAATCCCTCTTGGCTTCAAACTTCTTCTGCCTAAAATCAGCAACCTTTCCGTGCAGCCTTTTTTCGTAATATTCGTTGAAAGTCCAGTCGACGATTGTGTAAGGTCCTGTGAAAGGTACCTTCACATCATTCTTGGCACTATCTCTCGTGAATGCAAACTCTTCAACGTAGAATGGCCTCACGTATAAGGGTTTCCTTATGCAGGCGGCTTTGTTGAAGTACCGATAGTCAAAGGACTTGACCTGTCCTTGAAATTCGAAACCACCAATGTTCCTTGCCACGTGCTCGTACATCTCTGATCTCCATTGCTCCCCATCAAAGACGATGTCTAGACCTATCGTTTCAAGGAACCTTATTGCATATTTGGCAGACCATTCGAGCATGGCCTTCCGCTTTTCGGCAGAGTCTCTCCCATTCAAGAGTTTGACAAGCGTGTCCAGATCGGCAATGCCAAGCTTTCTCCCCCAACTTAAGGCTTCGGCAATCTCCTCTTTTGACAGCCGCTCGCCTCGATAACCCTTGACTCTCCATGCTGGTTTGGCCAGACTCCCTATCTCCTGTGTTGGAAAAAGTTTACTCATCAAACTCCTCTCTGAGACGCTTGGCCACGCGACTGACAACTTTCACTTTCTCTAAGGCTCTTTCCCATGGGAGGAACTCCAGATCGCAGTTTGGACAAAGGAAAAATGCGCTTACTCCATCACCTTCAATGGATTTTATGATTTCCTTCGCAACTACAACGAGTTCACCCACTTTCTCAACAAGCGAGCCTCGCGAGTCAACCAAGCCCAAGGCAATGCCTTTTCCAAACTTGTAGCCCTTCAGCCCGTCAATGTCAGTTTCATAGAAATCAATCCCCAAATCGTCCACAGGAAAATCCAAGGCTTCAGGCAAAATCTGACAGAAGTCTCCAAAGAATGTCTGCAGACAAGTCCTTGCGGATACTCCGCCAATAGCAAGTCTCAAAGCTTCACCAGCAATCTTAACCTCATCTCGCGATATTTGTGCAAGTCTCGGCTTGTAGACTAGTGCTGGGTCACTCAACTGAATGTACTTGAAACCCTGTTTGACCGAGCTCTCAATCTGCTCTCTGACGAGTCTTGCATACTTGAAAACAAGTTCGGTCTTGTCTTTGTAGAAGTTGTCTTCGGAAAGTTGGGCAAGAGTGTAAGGGGCTGGCAAGATTGCTTTCCAATGGAGGTTCTTCGGCAAGTGCTCAATGTCGATGATCTTCGGATCTGCGCGTTTTTTCCAAGACAACTCGCCAGTTATTACTGGTTTTCTGTAAAACATGTTGTTGTTGAACCATCTGGCCAAACCGCCGATCTTGACTCCGTTCAGATTCTCAGTGAAGGGCCGAAGTGGGTCTTGCCATCTGAGCATTCCATCGGCAACGTAGTTGAGCCCAGCAGAGGATTGCGCCTCTACAACCTTTAAGGTCGCGTCCGAGAATGCCTTGTCAAGTTCTGCTTTGCCTGTTCGCCCTCTTTCGTAGTCTCTGGTAATGCTGATGAGTTCTTTTGGTCGCGGAAATATTCCAGTCATGTAACAGCCGATCATGCTAATCCATCTATTCACGCCATTCGGCATTGGTTTTAACCACTCTGTTCGTTTACCATAATAAAAATTTTTATAATGGGTGGGGGCTTTATGGTTATGAAAAGCCATGGACAAGAAACTGTTGCTCCACGAGGAAAACAAAACACAGAAGGTCAAGGAGATCGCTATAATTAGCGATCCACAAAAGCTGAAAATGATTCTTAACAGGCTAAGCTGGAAGATTCTCGTGCTACTTTCCGAGAAGGAAATGTATCCGTTGGAAATTGCGCGGAAACTCGGGATTCACGAGCAAAAAGTCTACTACCACATCAGAAAGCTGGCAAAAGCGGGAGCCATAGTGGTCACGAAAGAAGAGGAAAAGAAAGGAGCAATAGCGAAATACTACAAACCAGTCTCATCTGCTTTTGGAATAGAGCTCCCGCAAGAGTACACGCAAGTTGAGAGACTCTCGCTTCTGAGCATGGATGAACACATCCAGAAATTCTTCAAGGAATTCATCAAAAAAGACAACATGTTTGAAGGAAAAATCGTCGTAGGCAGCCCGACACCGCATGGACCATTCAAGACAAGCGCAAGAGACGGCCACTACGCCTCCTACCTGACATTCTTCCTAGGACAATTTGCCAATATGCCCGAAGAGTTTGCCATAAAGCTTGATGTCGACGTGAAAGCTGAAAAAGAAGAGAAGAACAATCTCATCCTCGTAGGCGGACCTGGAACAAACCTGCTGACGCAAGAACTGAACGAGTATCTGCCCATACGGTTTAACATGCAACCCTCTGAACAAGGCTTCCTGTTCGGCGGCTTGTCCTCCAAAAAAACCTCACATATATACACTGCGGACACGGTGGGAGTGCTGGCAAAGATCGTGAACCCGTGGGACAACAGCAAAAGAATCATAGTCTTGGCAGGAAACAAGGCAGTGGGCACGAAAGCATGCGTCTTGGCCCTAACGAACTTTTGGAAGAAAGCTCTCAAAAGCTTTCACGGCGAAGACACTTTTGCAACGGTCATACAAGGATTTGACTTGGACGGAGACGGAAAGGTCGACGCAATAGAGGTTCTCGAATAGTTTGAACGCCGAAACAGTGACCGAGACCATTTTTGCGATGGGACACAGAAATGTCAAAGCCACGCACAAGTCAACATTCGAAATAACGAAAGAAGACAGCCTGTCAAGCAACGGAGACTGCGTTATCGCAGTGTCTGCAGACAGTGCCCCAGCAGATCTGAACACTGAATTCAAACGCGCACTGTGCCGCAAAGGTTCAGTGTTGGCTATTCTGCTTGAAGTTGGGGGAGTCGTTGAAGTTGTCAATGCGCTCGGAAGCCCGCATTTGATCTTGTCTCATCCTTCAGAAATGGTGATCACGAAAAGCAGCTACATTTCCGATCGAACATTGGCTGTTCAGGCTGACAAGGCAGCTCGAGAGTTATCGAGAAAACTGGTTGAGAAACTGAGGAATCCAAGGCAAGAAGTGAAGATCACATTAGTCGTTAGAGTCTGCTAAACAACCAAAACAGTCTGTATCCCTACAAGACCCTTTTCAACAGCATTATGATTGCCAAAATTTACTTAGTCTCCAAAATCCAAGGTTCCCAATCTCGATTGAGTCTAGTGAATCCTTGCGTCCACAACTATTTGCCACTCGCAAGGGGCTGTGGCACGCACCCGTCTAAAGAATAGGATTTCTTCAACTTTCCTTCCCCATTTTTCGACAGCTTCGACAAATCTCCCTTTCACGTTATCTAAAGAATCAGACGCGTCAACAAAGCAGTAAAAATGTGCTACGCCGCCCGAAGGTTTCATCGCTTTGCAAGACGCGTCAACAAACTCGATGGCCTTTTCAGGCAGATTCATAATCACTCGATCCGCAACGCCAAAAAGCTTTTCATTAACGACTCGTCTCGCGTCTCCAAGAATTGGATGGACTTTCTCTTCAACCCTGTTGAGCCTGATGTTTCTTTTGAGATACTCAATCGCATGCGGATTCACGTCTACAGCGTAGACCTCCACGTTTTCGCGATTCTTGGCGATTTGTATTGCGAAAGGTCCTACTCCTGTGAACAGGTCTATGACTGTTTCACCTTTTTTGACAAGAGATGCGACCCTGTTGTGTTCATACGAGAGCCGCGGAGAGAAGTAAACTTTGGCGACGTCCACGTGGTACTGACATCCGTATTCCTTGTGGACTGTTTCGGTTTTGGCTTCACCTGCGATGACGCTGAATTCCCTCAATCGGTAGGTTCCGCTTACGGCGCCTGCTTTCGCAAGGACTGTCCGAACGTTTTTGTTGGTTTTCAAGATTGCTTCGCCTATGATTTTCTTGTGCGGGTCAAGCTCTGGTGAGACTTCTATGATTGCTATGTCGCCGACGAAATCCGCCGAGTGCGGCAGACTGGCTAACAGGTGTGGAGGAAGCTTGTCTTCAAGTAGTTCGATAAGTGATGGTTCGTGTTTCTTCCTTTCTCGAAAAACGTAGGTCGAGAGCTTGCAGCCCGCTACTTGTTCCTTGAGGTTTCTAGACTCGTCTCCAGACGGCTTCCTGACAAGCGGTATGTAGACGAAATCTTGGTCTCTCTGGATTTCTATTCCATTGTTGACGATTTTCAAGCGGTTGGCCAAAATCAGAGTTTTTTCACCATATTGTTTCGGAACCTTGAGGCACATAGACTCCCTTAGCTTAGGTCCGCCGTCAGCCAACTTTCTCAACTCTATACAGTCCGTTCACTTTCTCAACATTGATTCTCGTGTTCAACACTTCTTGAGCAAGCCAGACGTTCGTCTCCAAATGGTCTGTGAGTTTCCGTGTTAGATATGCCGATCTGCCTTCTGCCAGCGCTATGTACGGTATTAGCATGTCAGCTAGATGGATGTCAACGGTGGGCTTGGCGGAAAGCTCTGCGCAGAGTTTCTCTGCAGCTTCTCTTCCGACAGTTTCACTTGCTTTCTTAAGCTCGCCTATTGCGTCTGCTCCGACGATGGCGCCTGTGTCTGTTTCAGCCCACAGGACGAGTGAACTGCCCTTCTGCAGTGGGTTTGAACTGTCATTTACTGTTCTAATGTCCGTTGCGTAACCCTTCTCTTTCAGATAGTCGTTTGCTGCTTTTGCTTGGCGCTCGGCAACCTTTCTTTCGGCTAGAAAAGTGCACACGGAAACGCCTCTCACAGCTTGTACGTTGCCAAAGCTTTCCATACACAAAGGCTTCAGAGATTTGCAGGGCTCAACGCTGACTGTTACTTCTCCGATGCCCTTAGGATAGTAGCCGTACTTGTGAATTGTTAGCGATGCATTCAATCTCATGCGTTTCAATGTGGGTAGGAACACGTGCCGAATGTAGTTGATCGTGGGTGAATGTGAAACGTCTGTTCCACCTCTTGAGACATGAAGATGTACCGTGTTCTCTGCGAAAGCACAGATAGGCAGCACAGTCATCAGCAGCATTGGGATGCTTCCGGCAGTGCCGATTTCGGCTTCAAGCATTCCGCCCTTGATCTGGTTGGGTTCAAACCAGAGTTCCCGAGAGTCAAGTCGGGCACCTACCAATTTCGCGCCACAAAGCTTTGCAGCTGTCAAGACTGCTTCCAGATGCTGCGGCTTCAAGCCGGGCTTAGGTCTGTTCTGTCTGATGTTGTAGATGTGTAATGGCTGTCTGAGTATGGCGGCTAAGGCAACGGCCAGTCTGAGAATTGTGCCGCTTCCGCTTTTCTGGCTTCCGTCAATCTCAATCAAGTACAGCGAAACCTCACTTCTAACCCCGTTCTTCAGCATACTACGAGTCTATCCGAAGAGCCAAAAACCATTAATAAATGCGTTAAGTATTAAGGATTTAGAAGGAAGAAGACACATGAGCGAAGAAAGAGAGAAGATCGAAAATCTTACTAAGAGAGTAGACGAACTCGTGGTAATCTTGAACGGCATCATGGAAGATCTGCACCAGGTTTCCGCTTCTCTGAAGTCTTTGGCAGTTTCGCAGTTCACGCAACCTGTAGTTGCTCCTCCGCCGCCGCAACTTCAGATTCGCGATAAGACCAAGGCCATCGAAGACATTAAGATGATGTTTCCAGAGGATTTGGAGAACCTGTTAAGCTTTGAAGAGAAAGACCAGTACGTCGTGATAAAACCCCGCCAGTTCTTGGGCTCGGAGAACTTTTCGAAAATCGCTTCCATAGTGCGCGGCGTGGGCGGAGAATACGTAAGTGCTGGGAAAGCATCACATTTCAGAGTGCCAAAGAAAGGAGCCTAGAAAAGCAGAACCCTGCCTCGCTCGAGCAGGCGGCTTCATCTTATCTCAAAATCTCTGAACTCGCCTGAGTAGCGTTCCCACGTGACCTCCGCTCTTGCGACTCTTGCGGCTGGTGGCCCTCGCCTGCAGAATTCCACGAGGCGTCTCACGTTTTCTTCTTCGCCTTCGAAGACTACCTCAACCCTGTCATCTGGCAAGTTGCGGACCCAGCCGTTTACACTGTATTTCTTGGCTTCATGTCTCGTTTGTGACCTGAAGAACACCCCTTGCACTCTGCCGCTTATGAAAACGTGCGCTCTCGCTTTCATCTGACTCACTTTTTCATGGAAGAGTTCTGCAGCTTAAGGGTTTATGAGTCTTCACTTTAACTTACCTCTCTGCAATGCTGACGTGTCGTTTCGGCGCTTGTCTTAAAAGACGCTTGCCCAGCTTTGGTTTTTGGTGGGCTTGCATGCTGGCGAATCCCAACGGGAAGTTGTTGGTCTGTGCCTCAGAGCTTACAACCAATGGTGAGCGATTGGAGCCTGTACGAACTGCGGCTGGGAAAATGGCGAAGACGTTAAGGTTGGATATTGAAGTCGTAACCTCAGGCAAGCAGTTTGCACCGATATATGTTTTCTACAAGAATGGCGATGAAGAACCCATACCCATCTATTGTGACAAAGGCGAGAACCCTAGCATTCAGGAGATTTGCGCCGCTCTGAGGAACATGATGTTTGTGCTGTCTTTTCACCCGAAAAATCCAGCGCTGAGAAGCATAAGGAAGGAGATTATGCTGTTTTCGTAAATCTGATTGTCGCGTTCTCAAGCGCTATCTCGTAGATTTGGTTCACGTCAAAGTCAATGCCCAGGTTCTCGTACTCCTGCTCGGTTAAGAACAGGATTATCTTCGGAACTGCAAGCTCCGCTCTCCCAGGAAACATGGGCATCTGCGTCTGCAAAGCCTGGAGGACATCCTGCACGACCTTTGCCTCATCCGTCTGCGGTCTAACCACGAAACGGGAAATCTGTCTGTCTTCAATGAGCTCTACGCGTTTTCCCAGGTTGCCGTCCAAATCCTGAATCGACTCAATCTTGTTCACCCTAACGCGAAACATAACCATCCACAACTGTAGAAGCACAAAGACAGCCTTTATACCTTTCTCGGCATGGACTATTCCATTTCAATGGTCGCCGGCGGTTTCGGTGTGACATCATAATACACCGTTGACGCGTTTGGACATTGTTCGATTATTTCTTCTGCAATTTTGTCCAGCGTTGTCCAAGGTATTTCTGAAACTTGCGCTGTCAAGAAGTCCTTGGTTTGAACTGACCTTATGCCTAGAACGTATGGTTTTTTCTCCGCCAAGTCCCTGATTGCGTAGAAGACTCTTGAAACGGTTGGGTTTGACGTGATTATTCTTGTTTGAAGATAGACAAGGTTTTGGATGGTTGTTTGATGAAGTTTTCTATCCATCGTCTGAACCTTTATGCCCACTACTTCGCCATAGCGCCTCTTTCCACCCTCAACGCCGGTGGCCTTGTCGCGGAAGATTTTTACGTGGACGTTCCTCGAAGGAACATTGAGAAGACGCGCTACAGTTTCCTGAGTTTGAAGGACTCTGGACGGCTGCGAAGCCTCCTCGTTGTCAAGGATCACCGCGAAGTATTGGCCTGGCTTATGCTGGGCAAGGTCATGTTCAGCAATGGTTGTAGCTTTCTTTAACGTGTCCAATTTGTCGCGGCGAATCTCCCCAACAACGCGCACGGACAGGCCTGGACCTGGGAACGGTTGCCGTTCAGAAAATTCCGAGGGCAGGCCTAGATGTCTTGCAACCATTCTCACCTGTTCTTTGAACAGGGTAACAAGTGGCTCCACAACTTTGAAGCCGAAGCGTTCCATCGGGTTTATGCCCATCTGTTCCAGAACGTTGTGCTGTGTCTTCACGCCTCCCACGGTTTCCATGATGTCCGCGCGAATTGTGCCTTGAACGAGAATCTTGCAGCCTTCGTTTTTGGCTGTTTCGCCTAGAACCTGATAGAACGTTTCACGGAACACCTTGCGTTTCTCTTCAGCATCCCTTAAACCCTTCATGGCTTGCAGAAAACGCTCCTGAACACTGACTATCTTCATGGGCACCTTTAGAGGAGGCTTTGACAGAGCTTCAGCAACGCGTTCAGGTTCGCCTTCTCGCATGAAAGCATCATCAAGTATGACGCAGGAAAGGTTTTCGCCTATTGCCTTGTGTGTCAACACTGCGCAGGTAGTGCTGTCGACTCCGCCAGAAACGGCGACCAGAGCCTTTTCGTTTCCGATGCTCTTCCTCGTTCTCTCGATTTCAGTTTCGACAAACTTTTTCGGGTCAAACGTTTCCAACGCGGTCACAACCTTTCTGAACTGTTAGTTGTTTTACGGTTTTATAATTTGTGTGTTTGCTGATACGCGCCTGCCCGCCACTTGGTTATAAAGCGTTTGGCTTTCAAGATATAGTGTGTTTGGAGATTTCAGCTTTCCATCTTACAATGTTTTTACCATTGACGACAAAAACACCTCAGATTGAGACAGGATATTTCCACCTACATTCCAAAAAGTCTGCGCCCTTCCCTAAAACAGGGGCGTCTACACCACGATTTCGAGCCAAAACTTTTTTGCCCGATGCGTCTATAACTGGAGAAGTTGAGTGCTGACTGAATGAAGAGTGACGACGCGAAGGCCATGGCTGATGTCTTGAATGAGCTAAGCGAAAGCTATGGTGACTTGACAGAAGCCTTAAAGGCAACAAGTCGTCATGCCAAGGAAACGAAGCAGCTGTGGCGAAAAGGAAAGAGGTCAGTGCTCATAAAAGTCGGTCTGGCATTAATCGCCTTCCCTGATCCTACCATAAGTGACATAGTTGGCTCGGCGTTGGTTGCAGCAGGCATGGTTCAGGAAGGGATAAGACACAGGACGCTTCACGTAGATGACGTGTACAAGACGTTTCAGAACACGATGAAAGAGCTTCGGTCTGCAAAAGAACAGGTTTGAGTGTTAGAGTCTGAGTCAAATTTTATATCTGGCGCATGTTATATGCTTAACATGTCTGGGGGAAAACTGTGAAGCTTGTAACAGTGTTGCTGCCTGAAGCTTACTTGGAAGGGTTAGACGAGCTTGTGAGAGCGAACATGTACCCGAGCCGAAGCTCTGCGATTAGGTCGTCGGTTAGAGATTTGCTGAAGAAAGAGCTCTGGGAAAGACGCGGAAGATGAAGTCTTGCGGAATAGGAAGCAGTACACGATTCCCTTGCCTGCAAGTCTTGCCAATTTTCTCAGGAACAAGTCAGCAAAGAGCTTTCTAGATGTTGGTTGTGGTTACGGTAGAGCTTGCTTCTTCTTGCATGAGAACGGTTACAGTGTTATTGGCGTTGATGTTGACGCGGAACAGATAAGACTGGCTTTGGAAGAGGAAAAGGCACTGGGCATCAATGGAGAAGTGCCCTTCCTAGTTAATGATGCTCGTAACTTGTGCTTCCTAGACTCCTCCTTTGACGCAGTCGCGATGCTAGGTCTCCTTACACTCGTCCCAAAATCCGAGAGACCCAAGATAATTGACGAAGTCTACAGGGTTCTGAAGCCCTTAGGTTACGTCTTCATAGAGGAGTTTGGCCGTACGTGGACGAACCCTGTCTATGCGAGAAGATACAGAGAGGATCGTAAAATCACGGGCGAAACAGGCACATTCACAGTCAAGGATGAATCTGGCAGAGTTCTGCATTCGGCGCACCATTTTAGTCGCGGCGAATTATGCCGTCTTCTCAGAGTGTTCCGCGTGCTCAGCTTTGAAGAGAGTGTGTTTACAAGTTACTATCATAGGAATTGGGTCAAAGGATATTCCATTTTGCTGCAGAAAGAAGTCAAATAGAACCCGTGCATTTCGACAACTTCGCTAAAGGACTATTTCGCGGACCAAGCAATGTCACGAATTTCTTTCGCTGCTTCTGCGGGGTTTTCAGCTTGTGATATTGCGCGGCCAACGATGAGGTACCGAGACCCGGCTTTCAGAGCGGCTGCTATTTCTCCGCCTTGAGCACCTATTCCAGGTGAGAATATCGGCACTTTCTCGTGCAGTATTTCATGTACTTCCACTATCTTTTCTGGGTATGTTGCGCCTACAACTGCCCCGTCTGCGCTGTATTTTAGGGCTTTTTTTGCGAATGAAACATATTGGAGCATCTTACTGCCGGTTTCAGCGTCAATTACGGTCTGTCCGTAGCCTTCAGTCGCGCCCTTGTGACTCATGTAGACGAGCAGAATCACGCCGCGCTGCAGTTTGTGCGCAACTTCAAAGATCGGCTTCAGACCTTCTTCCCACCCAATGAAGGGGTTAGCGATCAATGCATCGAAACCTGCGGCGTAGTAGTATTCTGCGATGGCTTGGTTTGTGGCGCCAATGTCATTTACCTTGCAATCCATTATAGCCATCAATCCCTTGTCGTGAGCCTTTGTGACAAGCTTTTGAACTCCGTCAAACGTGCCCAGCGGGAGAACCAGATGATGATTGAATTTGACAGCGCAGATATATGGATGCACATCTTCCAGAACACGTTCTGCCCTGGCAAAGAGAACGTTGCGATTTTCGGGCTTTTCAAAGGGAAAGTCAAGGGCCAAAACAATGTTTGACTCTTTCTCTCTCGCCGTCTTTTCCATTCTAGCATAGAAGGACATAGTCAAACACCCCTTTCTATTAGGATGCAGAGCTAAAAACCTTTACCGTCTCAACTTCTCCTCCTGAAACCTGCTTGATGTACGCGAGAGTCGTGTCAACTGCCTCTTTCAGCTGTTCCTCCGCCGTTCCTGGCGCACCATATCCAACCACAGTCACGTTTCGCGTCTGCAACCCTATCTTCGTATTATCACAGTCACGGTAAGGGTAAATACACAGAACCTGTTTCTCATCAGTCAAAACGAGCATCTTATCAGCCAAAGATATGGACTCAGTCATGCCGATTCCAGCGAACATCTCACCACTTCTTGCAAAACGGACATGAAATGGCGGACTCAAACGGTCTCCGTCAAACCCGCTTATTGGAATTATGGTTTTCATCGAAGCCAGATTGTACGCGTCAACGACAGCGGATATTCTTGGAAGTTCGTTTCCGTTCAAAACCCTTCGCAGCAATGCTTCACCTGAAGGCCTCGTTTTCGTGGGGTCGATGTCAAGCTTCCAGTAGAAGTCTCTGTACGCTCTCACCGTCGGATCATCTTTCAAGGTTTCAACATCATATTTCGCTTTCACCTGCTCGTAAACGTCTCTTTTGAGTTGTTGAATCTGTTCATTCTCTTTTTCTACTCGAACCCCTCTCATTGTTCCGATGCAAATGGCAAGCTTCTGAAATTTCGTTGAAACTTCAGAATTCCATTTCACGTCTATTTCCATGTTTTCTGCACTTCCTAGGCATGCGTAGGCAGGCGTTAGATATTTAACAGTTTCAGACAACATTTGTTTCTCAAACCTTGCCAAAAAACTGCGTGGAAAAGATGATCGGTGAGCTCGCGGCCTTAGGTGCTGCCGTCAGCTGGACGGTGTCTGCTGTACTTTACAAGAAAGCATTAATGCAGGCAAAACCAGTTTCGGCGAACATTATTCGTCTCACGTGCACGGCTGTTGTTCTGCTTGCGCTCCTAGTAGTCCTTGGCAAGACTGAAGTAATTATGTCTCTGCCGCAGAATGTTATTGTCCTAGCAATTGTCAGCGGTGTAATCGGTTTGGGAGTTGGCGACACCCTGTACATGATGAGCCTGAGAGATGTTGGTGTTGCAAGGGCTGTTCCAATCACGTGCACCTATCCTTTATTCAATCTTTTGTGGGCAGTCCTTCTAGCTGGAGAAGCCGTCACCTTCCCTGTCGTTTTAGGAGCGGTCATCATAGTTCTTGGAATATGGCTGTTGAGCCAAGTCGACCAGACAGGCGAGTCCAAGTTGCAGACGAGAACTCTCTACAAGGGTTTGACTCTTGCGTTGGCGACTGCCGTAGTGTGGTCAGTCAGCATAGCCATGATTAACATGGCTGTAAAGGAGACGCCTGACCTCGATCACGCCTTAGCCATCAACGTGGTCCGAGTGATGGCCGTTGCAGTAACGTTTTTCGCGGTTTCGCCCATCATGGACAGAGGCTTAGGTTTCTTGAAGATGAACAGGAAAACCATAGCTACATTGATAACAGGGGGAATCGTTGCCCTTGGGTTAGGATGGTTTTTCCTGTCATACAGTTTTGTGGAAACCTTAGAGTCTCGCGCTGTCCCGATCTCTTCGACAACACCTCTGTTTTCGACATTAACCAGCATTGTTTTGCTGCATGAGAAAGTCACAGCCAAGAACGCTGCAGGCTCGACGATCATCGTGATTGGGATTTTCCTGATTTTCCTTGTCTAGCGATGCTTCTGTCATGGATGTATAAGTTTTTATAGTGCATGTTGTTCTTTAGGGAAGCTTAGCGGAATGGAAAGGTCGCATCTGGTTGTCTGTGTCTCCGAGTGTCCGAGAAGTTCTGGCGAGAAGAATTGCTGGCGAGATCGTATTGTCAAGCAAGCCCGGCGCAACCATGCGTAAGTGGCGTGAACTCTTTGCAGTTTCACAGATGAACCTTTCAGAGAAAATGGTTGTCTCATCATCCATCATCAGTGACTATGAAAGCGAGAGACGCAAAAGCCCCGGCACAAGGTTTGTGAGAAGGTTTGTGTGGGCCCTTTTGAAGATTGATGAGGACCGTGGAAGCCGTTTCATCCGCGAATTCGCCAGACTGACAAGTTCGCCGAGCACGGCTGTCATAGACCTCCGCGAGTTTCCTATTCCCGTGCGCGTTGAATATCTGTGCAAAGCGATTAAAGGAGAAATCGTGGCGTGCCCTGACAAGTTTGTCAAGGAAGTCTTAGGCTACACAGTTGTCGACAGCAAGAAAGCCGTTGAAACACTTTCAGGGCTGGAGTATTCTCAGGTTTTCGGCGCCACGACTGATAGAGCATTGATTTTCACAAACGTAGTGGACGGAAGCTTGCCAATGATGATTGTGCGGGTTAGCAGTTTGAAGCCGCGTGTGGTGGTTTTTCAGGGTGCGAGGCCTGACGAATACTCGATAAAACTCGCAGAGTATGACCAAATCCCGCTCATTTACTCAGCACTGCCAACAATTGAGCAACTTGTTAAGACCTTGAGAAAACTGTACCGCATTGCGCTTAGACGAAAACTAGGCAAACCGGTTCGACCCCCGCCAAAAATCAGTGCTTAAGGAAGAATGTGGAACGGATTGAGTTTGAAAAAGCATGTGGCCAGAAGGTATATGCCCCCTTCAACGAAGTGGAGGCTCGTCTTGAAGGGCTTAGGAAAGCTGTACGGAGCCATCGGCAATGAGCTGGAGAAGAGTGAAGGTCCATGCGACTCGACCAAAGCGTTGGCTGACGCCGCATACAGGGTCGGATTTGATTTCGGCGAAGACTTGAAGGAGGAGTTCAAGTTAGGAAGCGGTATTGAGGATGTTGCCGTTGCCATGGACCTTGAGCACAGGGTTTTCGGAATGAAAGCAAAGGTTGCCGAGAAGAGCGATCGAAGAATCGTCTATCATTGTCGCGAGTGCGCTTGGAAGAAGTACTTCACCCCGAAACTGTGCATCGCGATTGGACAAGCGGAAAAGGGCATAGCACAAGCTCTCAATCCAAAGGCGCAATATCGTATCCTCCAAACGCGAACCATGGGCAAGGACAAGTGCATTTTCGAAGTTGGAATCTAGCCTTTCTTAGATTGAGTTGTCCTCTCAACCTCATCTTTCAACGACTGAAAATCTTGCCGCAAAACTGTCTTGTATTTCGGGTTGTAGAGGACCGTGGCTGGGTGAAACATTGGAGAAACAGTCACTTTCTTGCCCAGAATCGTCGCCCCTTGAAGCTTCCCATGAGCCTGCGTTATACTGCTGAAGGATAGCTTGGCTTTCGAGAAAACACAGGATGTCGCGCAGTTTCCAAGAGCAACGATGATTTTGGGTTTAATGATTCGCATCTGCCTATCTAGGTACGGTGTGCAAGTTTGGACCTCCAAGGATTTCGGCGCGCGGTTTCCTGGAGGTCTACACTTCACAACGTTGGTAATGAAGACATCTTCTCTTGAAACACTTATCTCGGACAGCAATTCGTCGAGAAACTTGCTAGCTGCGCCGACGAAAGGTCTCCCTTGGGCGTCTTCTGAACGGCCAGGTGCTTCGCCGATAAGCATAATCTTGCTTTTCGCGCTGCCCTCGCCTGGAACCGCGTTCCTGCGAGTCTTCCAGAGCAGGCACTTTGTGCAGACTGTCACCTCAGAAGCAACTGCAGCTAAGAGTTCCTTCCTAATCAACCCCAAAGCCTCCTGTCAACATTGCTTCTTGTTCCGTGCTCTTATAAATCTCATATTCGCGGTCTAAAAGCCGCCCGTTGCAGAAAACTCTGCAAGCCTCACCAGCAAACCCTAGAGAGCTACAGTCAGATACGTCAATACGGAAGTATGCCGGGGCAAAATAGGCTTTCAATGCAGGTTCTGAAGGCAAGTTCAATCTATATATAAGGTAGGGCACAGTCAAGCAGAGAGCTAGGACTCTCAAAACATACGTTTCAGGGCTTCAGCTCCTTTCATGCCTGCTTCGACGCCGAAGCCTTTAGCCTTAGATGTCATGGTTTTGATTTGCGCGTTCAGCACGTCTTCGAAGGTTTTCACTCCGCTGACCATTGCAGCGGCCACGCCTAGTTTTTCAGCTGCATCTATGTTCAGGAAGCCGCACATTACGAAGCCTTTTCCAGCGATTATCAAGAGCAGCGGCGGAGAATCAGGCAGTTCCGCCCTCATTCCTAAGCATGTTTTGCCGTCAACCTTAACGGTCATGACGCTTATCATTTCCAAACACCTTTTAGCAACAGACACAATCCTTTACATACTCTCGACTTAAATAAAATTGCTGGAGAAAGCAGCCGATGCTGACGAGACTGAAGCAGAAAGTTCAACAAGCCCTCACAGTCGAAGCAAAAGCCGCCCACAGGATAGGGTTAACGCCCAGCAGGATAAGCGGCATAGGCATAATCTTGGCTTTCCTCTCAGCCATCGCATATTGGGCATACGGAACGTGGCAAACGCAAAAATTATACATCTTACTTGCAACCGTACTGCTTCTGCTTTCAGGCTTTTGCGATGCCTTGGATGGAGTGCTAGCTAGGCTTTATCAAGAAACAACAGCGTTCGGCGGTTTTTTGGATTCTTTACTGGACAGGTACGCGGATGCAGCAGTTTATGCTGGCATAATAGTGGGCGGGTTGTGCAACCCATTTTGGGGTTTAACAGCTTTAGTCGGCTCCTTACTTGTAAGCTACGCACGTGCAAGGGCAGAAGCCGGTGGAATAAAGACGGAATCGGTTGGTTTGGCTGAAAGAGCTGAA
>Ga0210017_1000442_pt1 | contig 34934 bp, 37 predicted proteins | sample CryGeyCG2014_020_FD_183966 | JGI IMG/M metagenome (GOLD analysis project Ga0210017, IMG submission 183966) | Groundwater microbial communities from aquifer - Crystal Geyser CG08_land_8/20/14_0.20 (SPAdes) (version 2) | ecosystem: Environmental > Aquatic > Deep subsurface > Groundwater | place... | reverse complement strand
TTTCCCCAAAAAATAGTTATCGCAAAACCGAGTCCGCATTAGTCCCGCCACCTGCCCAGAAACTTCTAGGGCAGAACACCAAAGAAAAATGTCCTTTCCTTTTTAGAAGAAATCGGTCGCGCGCAAATCCGAAAAGCAAGGAACATTTTTCTTTGGTGTCCGCCGAGGCTCTGCGAGGCGGTGGCGGGGCTGATTCATTCGTCCAGTTTCCGCTCGAAAAAGGTTCGCGCAAAGTGTATGATTACAGCACACAAAAGCAAAATCCCGTAATTCTTGCGGGATTTTGCTTTAAAAGTTCAGCTTATAACTTTTGTTGCGGAGCTTCTATAAATTTTTTACTTATTTTCCACATCCCCCATCCCATCAAAAATCCCAAAGCCATTCCGCCCAGAATATCGGCCGGATAATGGACGCCTGTATAAATTCTGGCCAGCCCCATTAAAAAACTCACGGCATAACAAATTAGGCCCGCTTTTTTATTATAAAAATAGACCGCCGTGGAAAAAGCGAAGAAAAAAGTTATGTGGCCGGAAGGGAATGACATATGCAAATCTTCGGGAATCAGTTGCGTCACTTGATGAAACTCAAATGGCCGCGGCCTGGCTACCAGCCGTTTTATAATCTCGCCAAAAATAAAACGGGAAACAATGGCCGTGGCAAAAAAATAAGCGGTAATCTTAAAATTCTTCCAAAAATTCATTCTGTCTTTTAATAACGTCCAAGCCACAATTCCCCCTCCCAAAAAATATTGCGAATAAGCGGCAAAAAATATCCCGACATCATCCAGCCATTTGTAATGCCCAGCTAAACTATTTATTAGCTGAAAGATTTGATAATCAAGATTCATAAAATTATACTGAAAGTATCTCCATTAGCTTTTTTGGATTAACCGGCCCGATTCTGATAATTTTTGGTTCCGGAGCCGCCAAATCAAGAACGGTTGAAGGCTCCGAAAACTTAAGCTTGCCCGCATCCAAAATAAGGTCAGGCCGATAAAATTCTTTACGAAACTGACCGGCAACTTCTTCTGCATCAATTGACGGCTCCTCTCCCGAAATATTGGCCGATGTGGCGGTCATGGGTTTAGCAACGGTCTCAAGCAAATAATGAATCATTTTATAATCGGGAAGCCGCAGACCAATAGTCCGTTTGCCCGCTGTCACAAGCTCGGGCAAATCGGCTTTTTTTTGCAAAATAATGGTTATGGCGCCCGGCCAGACAAGATTTAAAATCCGTTCAAGTCTTTTATCAATATAAGCCAAATTTTTTGCCATTTCCATATCGCGGATAATGACCGGCACGGGTTTTGTATGCGGTCTTTTTTTTATTCTAAAAAGTCGCATCACTGCATCTGGATTAGTGGCGTCAGCCGCCAGGCCGTAAACGGTGTCGGTCGGCACCACAACCACTCCGCCGCGCAAAATAAATTCCGCCGCTTTTTGCAAACCGTATAGCGAAGCTCTCATGTTTTCGGGGTCGACTTTAATGATATTCATACCAGGTAGTAGAAATTCGACAATTAAAATATTTGGCTGCCAGGCAACAGTCGAATTTTCACTACCTGGCATAAAATTTATTCCACTGTCACCGATTTAGCCAAATTTTTTGGCTTATCAATGTCGCAGCGCCTGAATAATGCGGCATAATATGCAAAAAGCTGCAGCGGTATAACGGATAAAATCGGCGTCAGCATTTCTATTGTCTTGGGTATATAAATTATATCACGAGTCATCTTTTTTATTTCATTATTCCCCTTGGTTGTCAATGCTATCAGTGGTCCCTGCCTGGCTTTTATTTCCTGGATATTGGAAATCATTTTATGATAAACGCTGTCTTGAGGCGCGAGAGCAAAAGTAACAAAGTCTTTACCAACCAAAGCGATCGGGCCGTGTTTCATTTCGCCCGCTCCGTAGCCTTCGGCATGAATATAGGAAACCTCTTTTAGTTTCAGGGCTCCTTCTATGGCAATCGGGAAATTGTATTTTCTGCCGAGAAAGAAAAAATCTTCGAATGCGCAATATTTTTTTGCCAGCTTTCTGATTTTGGACGACTCGGCTAGAACCTGCTTTGTCAGTTCAGGCATTTGTTTAATCTCCCTGGCAATCCTCTGCCCCATGACATACGACATCTGCCTCTGCCTGGCCAAAAACAAAGTTAAGAGCGCCAGAACGCAAAGCTGAGAAGTAAAAGCCTTAGTGGAGGCAACGCCGATTTCCGGGCCGATGTGATTATAAATTCCCGCATCGGTCTGGCGCGCAATTGAGGAACCGACGACATTGACTATTCCCAAAGTCATCGCCCCTTTTCTTTTTGCTTCCTGCAGGGCGGCCAACGTGTCCGCCGTTTCGCCGGACTGGGAAATGCAAAGCAGAGCGGTTTTTTTATTTAAAATCGGTTTTCGGTAGCGAAACTCCGAGGCATATTCAACTTCAGTGGGAATGCCGGCGTACTCTTCCAGCATGTATTCGCCGACTTGCCCAGCCAGATAAGCCGTGCCGCAGGCAACAATAATCAGCCTGTCAATTTTTTTCAATTTATTTTCAACGCCTTCAATGCCGCCCAATTTTGCCAATCCTTCTTCTTCAATAACTCTCCCCCGCAAAGAATTTTCCAAGGCAGAAGGCTGCTCAAAAATTTCTTTGAGCATAAAATGGGCGTATCCCTCTTTTTGCACTTTTTCAATATTCCAATCAATTTCCTGGATCTTTTTGGCCACTTCTCTATTGTCTAAATTCAAAATCCTTAACCCATCGCCATTTATCACGCCAATCTCTCCGTCGTCCAAATAGACAACTTTTTTGGTGTGGGTGACGATGGCCGAGGCGTCCGAAGCAACTAGATATTCTCCGCTGCCGACTCCGATCAAAAGCGGACTGCTCTGGCGGGCCGCCACCATTTTATTCGGTTCGTTTCCAGATATAACCACCAATCCAAAAGTGCCTCTCGCTTTTTTCAAGGCAGAGATCACCGCCTCTTCCAGTTTTTTTTCTTTTTTTTGCTCCTCTTCAATCAAATGTGCCAGAACCTCGGTATCGGTTTGGGATTTAAATTTATGACCGAGTTTTTCTAATTTATTCTTTAACTCCTGATAATTTTCAATAATGCCGTTGTGCACCAGCCAGATTTTTCCTTGGCAGTCAGAATGCGGATGAGCGTTTTTTTCTGTCGGTGCGCCGTGAGTTGCCCAACGGGTATGGCCGCAGCCTATAAATCCGATTAATTTTTTATTGCCAATTTTCTTTTCCAGCTCCGAAATCCGGCCGACGGATTTGAACGCTTGAATTTTGTTTTTCTTTCGCAAAACCGCCAAACCGCAGCTGTCATAACCGCGGTATTCCAGGCGCTTCAACCCCTCCAAAAGTATCGGCGCAGCCTGCTGTTTGCCCAGATACCCAACAATCCCGCACATAAAATTTTATATTACTATATTAATTAATCTCCCTCTCACAAAAATCACTTTTTTCGGTTCCTGGCCGGATAAAATAGTTTTGATTTTTTCGCTGGCCAGCGCGATTTTTTTGGCTTCTTCTTCGAAAATATCCGCGGCGACCTCAATTTTGTCGCGCACTTTGCCGTTGATTTGGATGACTAATTCTATTGTTTCGTCTTTGACCAGATTTTTATCGAATTGGGGCCATTTTTCGGTAAATACACTCTTGTTATGTCCCAACTGCTGCCATATCTCTTCGGCAATATGCGGCGCAAAAGGCGATAAAAGTTTCAAAAAAGTTTCAAAATCTTCTTGCGCAATTTCTTCTTCTTTTGCAAACTCGTTAATCAAAATCATCATCGATGAAATTGCGGTGTTAAACTTTAACATCTCTATATCTTCTGTGACCTTTTTAATGGTTTTATGAATACGATTTTCTAATTTTTGATTTTTTATTTGTGTCTTTGATTTTTGATTTTTGATTTTTGATATAAAATTCCATGTTCTCTCCAAAAATCTATAAATTCCAATGATTCCTTTCGTATCCCATTTTTTTGAATCTTCCAGCGGCCCCATAAACATTTCAAACATCCGCAGGGCATCGGCGCCAAATTGGGCGACAACATCATCGGGATTTATTACATTGCCCAGCGATTTTGACATTTTTTGGCCGTCTTGGGCCAAAACAATTCCCTGATGCCGCATTTTTAAAAACGGCTCGTCAAAATCAATAAGCTTAAGATTATGCAAGACTTTTGTAAAAAATCTGGAATACAAAAGATGCAAAACTGTATGTTCGGCTCCCCCGACATACAAATCAACCGGCAGCCACTTTTTTATTTTCTCTTTGGCGACGAATTCTTTTTCGTTATGCGGGTCCGCGTATCTGAAATAATACCAGGAAGAACAGACGAAAGTGTCCATAGTATCGGATTCTCTTTTAGCTTTTGCCCCGCATTTCGGACATTTCACATCCTGGAATTTTTTTGAACGCGCGAGAGGGGATTCGCCTGTCGGCATAAAATCAACGTCATCGGGCAGCAAAACGGGCAAATCTTTTTCTGGGACCGGGACTGCGCCGCAAGAATCACAATAAATTATTGGAATTGGGGCACCCCAATAGCGCTGGCGCGAAATCAGCCAGTCACGGAGTTTATAATTTATGGTTTTTTTGCCGATTTTATTTTTATCAAGCCAGATAGTCAGTTCCTTGCGCGCCTCCTCAGAAGTTAATCCATCATTATCTTCTGAATTTATCAAAATTCCATCATCCAAAAACGCCTCTTTTTCAATTGACGATTTCCCTATCTTGCTTTTAATAACTTCAACAATCGGCAAATTAAATTTCTTGGCAAATTCATAATCCCGCTGGTCGTGCCCCGGCACCGCCATGACAGCTCCGGTGCCGTAATGCGCCAAAATAAAATCCGAAGCAAAAAGCGGCATTTCTTTTTTAGTGAAAGGATTTAAAATTTTTACGCCCTCAAGCTCAACGCCGGTTTTTTCTTTAACCTCGGTGATGCGCTGAAGTTCCGACTTCTTTTTGGTTTCAACGATATATTTTTCAACTTCCGGCCAGTTAGCAATTTTATCTCTTAACTCTTGCACCAACTGATGCTCCGGCGCAATAAGCGCAAAGGTCATACCAAAAACCGTGTCCAGGCGCGTGGTGAAAACACCAAGCTTTTTGTCTATGCCGGAAATTCCCATTTGAAACTCCGCGCCTTCGGACTTCCCTATCCAGTTTTTCTGCGCCGCTTTGGTATGTTCCGGCCAGTCGATTTTATCAAGGCCGGAAATCAAACCAGAAGTTTTTCTTCGCCCGTCCGTAGCCTTGGCGAAGGAGGGCCTATCCTCGATAAAATCCGTGATTTTAAAAAACCACTGCTCCAGATCTTTTTGGACAACCTGAGTACCGCAACGTTCGCAAACCCCGCCCTCGGCCTGTTCGTTTGCCAAAACTGTCTGGCAACTCGGGCACCAATTGACTTTTGCTATGCCCCGATAAGCCAGGCCATTTTTATAAAACAGCAAAAAAAACCATTGCGTCCATTTATAATATTCCTGATTTGACGAATCAATCTCCCGCGACCAGTCATAAGAAAGCCCGAGCATTTTCATCTGGCGCTTGAAAGTAGCAATGGATTTTTGAGTTGTAATTGAAGGGTGAGTTTTTGTTTTTATGGCAAAGTTTTCCGCCGGCAAACCAAAAGCGTCCCAACCCTGCGGATGCAGAACATTCTTTCCTTTCATCCTCAAATAACGAGAAACAATGTCTGTGGCCGTATAGCTTTCAACATGACCGGCGTGCAGACCGTCGGCTGAAGGATAAGGAAACATATCCAAAATATATTTTTTTTCTGCGTCACTTTTTTCGTCAGCCGCAAAAAGCTGCTGATTTTCATCCCAGAACTTCTGCCATTTTTGTTCGATTTTTTGGTGGTCGTATTTTTCATCCATGCCCTTATTCTATCTTAATTTTGCTTTTTTTTCAACCCCCACACTTAACGAAAATTTTTGAGAAAATAAGCAAAAATCAAAAAATTTAAATTCTTTACTGGTAAAAAAATATCTGCTAAGATATAATAAATTTGCGCTTAAGCGCTATTTTTCATTAAGTGTGGGGGTCAACTTTAGATTATTATATAAAACATGAATACTAAAAAACTAAATTTTATCCTGCTGTTTCTAATTATCGCCCTGGCGACTGTTTTTTTATTGCCAAATATTTCTTTTGCCCAGGAAGCGGTTTGTAAAACCAGCGTCGCTTCATTTAATTTGACGCCGTTTGCCATTGTCTGCGGCGCGGCGGTTGACGCCATAAATCCCTGCGCGCTTTCTATTTTAATACTATTGATGGCTTCCATGCTGATTGAGGGGCAAAGAAAAAAGGCCTTGCTAACCGGGTTTAGTTTCGTTGCCGCAGTATATGTCGCCTATTTTTTAATGGGCATCGGCGCGCTAACTTTCATCAGGTCGCATACCCTTGTTTTTTCGGGTTATTTTTATAAAATCATCGGCGCGGTTTCCATTATTTTCGGACTGCTCAATGTCAAAGATTATTTCTGGTACGGCGGGGGCGGTTTTATTATGGAAGTCCCCCAGCGCTGGCGGCCAAAAATGAAAAAACTAATTACCGGCGTGGCCAGCCCCTGGGGCGCGTTTACTATCGGACTGCTAATAAGTTTATTTCTGCTTCCCTGTCTTTCCGGCCCTTATATTGTCGTTTTAGGAATGATAGCGGCCAGAGCAACATTTCTCAAGGGCCTTCTTTATATGGTTGTCTATAATCTGATTTTCATTTTGCCGATGTCAATTGTCGTTGTCGCAATGTATTTTGGCCTGCCGCCGGAAAAAGCCGAACAATGGAGAAAAAATAAACTCCGGCTTCTGCATTTAATTGCCGGAGTAATTTTGATGGCGCTGGGAGTTGTAATTTTGGGAGGATGGTTATAAAAATCGTTCTTTTTAAATAAAGGGGAAATGAATAAGATTCTTAGAATGATCAAAAATTCAGAAAAGGCTGATCGAGATTACGAAAACCGAATCGACAAAATCAATCACCGTGACAAAAAAATCCGTCAAATAATCATCATACTAGTTCTATTACTGTTCTTGTTTTTGAGCCCCCCTGTATTCTCCCCAGCTTGGGTAACAAATGCCCTTTTCTTTTTCAAAAAATTAATTCGCAATCCATACGATTACATATCTCACGATCGTAAGATATGTAATCGCAAAAATTATAATCCTAATTTATACCTCAACCTCTGCCAAAAACCAATTCTATCAATAATTAATTTCCCGTTTAAATGGTCAACCTCATGGCAAATTGCCCGGGCTTCCAGCCTCTGGGCTTTTATCTTTTGAATCTTGCCGAATTTGTCTAAAGCCTCAACTTCAATATTTTCTGGCCGCTTAATTTTAAAAAATATGCCGGGCAGGCTCAAACAGCCTTCTTCGTCAGTGATTTCGCCGCTGCTTGATATAATTTTAGGATTAATTAAAACTTTCACCCCGTTGCCCGTATCAATAACCGCCATATTCAAATCCAGGCCGATTTGATTAGCTGCCAGGCCCGCACCTTTATTCTGATACATTGCTTGGACCAAAAAACTGACCAGTTTTCTAATTTCGTCATCAACCTCTCCAACGAGTTGGGTTTTTTTTCTTAAAATAGGTTCGCCGTATTTTTTAATCTCAAGCATAGAAAAAGTGATTAGTGATTAGTGGTCAGTGATTAGCGATAAGTCAAATATTAAATAATTTTCTCGCATTCTCCGTTGTCACTCTTGCCACTTCATCAAAACTTATCCCCCGCATCTCTGCAATTTTTTCCGCCACATATTTTACATATAAAGGCTCGTTCCTTTTACCCCTGAAAGGTATCGGCGTCAAATAAGGACAATCAGTTTCAATCAATAAACGTTCCAGCGGCATATTTAGTATCACTTTATCATAATCCCGGGCAAAAGTGACAATTCCATTAAAGCTTAAATAAAAACCCATTTCAAGATATTGCTCGGCCTGGCTCCATCGGCCGGAAAAGGAATGAATGACGCCGCGAAGTTTATTCCCTGAGCTTATCGAAGGACCTACTACATTAGTCTTCGACTTCGCGACTTCGTCGCTCCGCTCAGGCAATAAACTCTGGAAACTTTTTAATATCTCTAAGGTATCCCGCTGCGCTTCCCGGCAATGAATAATCAAGGGCTTGGCGAGCTCGTCTGCTATTTTTAAATGCTGCAAAAAGACCTCTTTTTGCAAGTTCTTGATTTTATCAATTTCCTCCGGCGGTTCTGATTTTAAATGATAATAGTCTAATCCGGTTTCGCCAATCGCCACCACTTTTGGATTTTGAGCCAGTTCTTTATATTTTTTAAAATCAAATTTTTCCTCCTGCGTCTCAAACTCTATCAGCTCATATGGATCTACTTCTGCTCTTATTTTTCTGCCTTTCAAATGAATCGGGTGCAAGGCCACAGAGGCATAAACGCCTTCTGGATATTTCTGCGCATATTGGACAGAGCGACAGCTGGTGTCATATTGGGAACCAACATTTATCAGCCAGACGTTATTTTGAAGCGCTCTTTTTATCACTTCGTCACCATCGTCTTTGTAAGCAACGAAATTTACATGGGCGTGAGTGTCAATTAACATAAACATAAAAGATTATCAAAGTTGTAGCACCGGGCATAACAAAATTATAGCTATTTTAAAAATATAAGGCAAATGCTATAATCAGATTAATCTTTATAGAATATTCAATCCTTATGCCATACGAAGCAAAAAAATTCACAGACCTGTTGGAAGTAAAAGGATTCAGCGACGAACTTTTAAACAATCATTTTACTCTTTATCAGGGTTATGCGACAAATACAAATAAATTGATAGATATATTGGAGGCGGCCGAGAAAGAAGATAAATTCGGCACGCCCGAATATAACGAGCTCAACAGGCGCTTTGGCTGGGAATTCAACGGGATGCGGCTGCACGAATATTATTTTGCCAATATTATAAAAGGCGGCACTGAACTGGACAAAAATTCGGAGTTCTTCAAAAAACTTGAAGAAAATTTCCTGGGCAGCTTTGTTAATTTTGAAAAAGATTTCAAAGCCATGGGGGCGATGCGCGGCGTGGGCTGGGTGATATTGTATTTTGACAGGATATCGGACCGCCTTTTCAACGTCTGGATTGGAGAGCACGATGTCGGCCATCTGGCCGGCGCAGTCCCGCTTTTGGTTATGGACGTTTTTGAACACGCCTATATGACCGACTATGGCGTCAAGCGGCCGGACTACATCAATGCGTTTTTTAAAGCAATTGACTGGACGGCTGTCACCGATAGGTTCAATAACGAAACTAAATAAAAAGAACAGATTTTAAGAATAAAGTGCGCATTTTTACGCTGCAGCGTAAAAATGCGCGAAGTCAAAAAAACCCCTTTCGGGGCTCTTTTTTAAACAAACATCAAAACAAACTAATAAATTTTCATTCTCTCAATATTGGCATGCGGGCCTTCACAAATCCTCAAGTATTTGGCCAGGTCAGCCATGACTATGATTATTTCGGACCTCGTCACCGCGAAAGTAAAATAAGCCATATAAATGATATTTTTTGAAATGGGGATGATCTTTGTTCGGTTGTCCGGGCCGTAGAGAACACTGGCAATAATTCCCATCCCGTCTCGCAGGACAATATCATCTTTTTTCAATTCCTGCTTTTCGTCGTTTATTTTTATATACATTTCGCCCTCCTGCGCAATGTCTAGAACCAGGTCTCCCTGAATCGCGTCCAGGTCATGCCCGGCCATGAGACATATATGTTTGAGCTCGGTCATAAACATTGCTTCAACCAGGCAGGAAATGCTGGGAATCTGTTTGCCTTCCAGAATTGACTTTATCTGATATTTGACCGGGAAAGTTTCGCCAAATTCAAAATAAAAATCATTGTATTCGCGAATGCGCTTGACGTTATCAGGTTCTTTATAATTATCCATAATATATTGCTCAACTATTCTTTTTTCTTTATCCAACCGCTCGTCAAATTCTTTGTTCTGGACGTCTCTGACAATCAAAGTTCCCAAATTAACGTTTTTATATCTTTCTTTTAAATTTTCGGAAAAAGTTATTTCCATTGCTAGAAACGGGGAAACAATAGCTCAATTTTCCCGCTGGCTAAAATTTCTTTTATTTTCTCCGATGTGGCGGGCATAAATGGGGCGAGCTCCTCGCCGATCTCGGATATCAAACCCAACAATTCTCCCAGGACTTTTTTGCCTTCTTCGGGATCGCTTTTGACCAATTCCCATAATTTTTTCTCCTCAATATATTTATTCGCCCAGGCGATCTGGCCCCAAATCTCGTCCAGAATTTCTTTGAATTTTAATTCGCCAAAAAGTTTTTGAATTTTATCATTTTTTAATTTTGCACTGTCATTTTGATTTTTGATTTTTGCATTTTGACTTAATTTCGCTACCCGAGAAATTAAGTTTCCCAAGCCATTGGCCAGATCGGCGTTATATTTTTCCGTAAATCTTTCCCGAGTCACGTCGCCGTCCTGGCCCCAGGCCAAAGACGACATTATAAGATACCTGGCTCCGTCTCCACCGAATTTTTGCACCAAATCCTCTGGCCAGATAACATTGCCCATAGATTTTGACATTTTCTGGCTCCCAATCGTAAAATAACCGTGCACGTAAATTTCTTTGGGCAAGGGCAATTCAAGGGCTAGGAGCAAAGCCGTCCAAATCGTCGCATGCACCCGCAAAATATCTTTTGACATTAATTGAACATCCGGCGGCCAGAAATCCCCCCAGCCTTCCCCCCTTTTTAAAGGGGGGGTAGGGGGGATTTTATTTTCTCCGTCCCATCCCAAACCCGTCAGATAATTCAAAAACGCGTCAATCCAGACATAAATGGTCTGGCTGCTCTCAAACGGCAAAGAAATCCCCCATTTGACGTTTTTGCGGGAAATTGAGATATCTTTTAACCCGCTTTTCAAAAAAGTCAAAACTTCATTTTTTCGCTCGGGCGGCTCGATTTTCAGCTCATCCGAAGAAATTTTTTCCTCCAGAATTTTTTCAAATTGCGAAAGTTTGAAAAAATAGCTTTCTTCTTTCATTAAAACCGGCTTTTCATTGTGCTCCCGGCATTTGCCGTCAATCAAGTCATCCTCAAATTTATACTGCTCGCAGCTGACACAATAAAGGCCTTCGTACTGGCCTTTGTAAATAAATCCTTTGTCATAAAGCGCCTGCACCGCCGCCTGCACCGCTTTTATATGTTTCTCGTCGGTCGTGCGCAAAAAATTATCATATTGGACATTTAATTTCTGCCAGGCGTCTTTGAAAGTCTGCGCGTTTTCGTCAACAAAATCTTGGACGTTTTTGCCGCTCTTGTCGGCCGCCTGCTGAACTTTAATGCCGTGCTCGTCAGTGCCCGTCAGGAAAAAAGTTTTCTCGCCTTTTGCTTTATGCCAACGCGCTAAAACATCAGCCGCGCAGGTTGTGTAAGCATGGCCGATATGCGGCCTGTCATTGACGTAATAGATTGGAGTTGTAATATAAAACTTATTCATCGATTAAGGTTTAAGCAAAAAATGTTAAAAATATACTTCCTCCTATCAAAGAAAGAATATTTAAAATCAGAGATGCAATAAAAGATGCCATAAATTTAATCTCATTTTTTAAGATTAATTTTATAAGAATTGCCTCTATAATTATCACAGAAATTTCACCAATAATATAAGTAAAAAGAATAATTCCTAAGCCTTCCATATTTAAACTAACCCATGTAGACCATAAATAAAATAGCGGGAAGGATATGACATTTGCGATTAGAATTGCAAAAAGGCCTTTCCTTTTATTTCTAAAAAATAAAAGATAGCCAAAAATAATTTCAAAAATTATTACAAAAATAATACCAATAAGAAATTCTGGTAAATTTTGATAGGCGCTACTGATAAATTCTGAAAAGGTCGGCCCTGGAGAAGATACATAACCAGACGGGTAAACAGGAACAGGATTCGCTTGCGCAATCGAAGTAGAAAGCAACCCAATAATTATAAAATATAAAATTAAAGATTTTTTATTTTTTATTTTCATTAATTTTATTTAATTATTATCACAAACTCCCCTTTCTGATTGTTTTTATCTGATTCCAAAATTTTTAAAATTTCTTCTGCGCTGCCGCGGTAGATTGATTCAAACTGTTTGGTCAATTCGCGGCAGACAATCAGTTGACGTAAGTCATTGCGAGCGGATGAAGTCCGCGCGGCAATCTCGTCGTTTTCTACGGGATTGCTTCGTCGCTCCGCTCCTCGCAATGACAATTCTTTCAATGTTTTTAAAATGCGGTGGGTGGATTCGTAGAAAACTACGGTATGTTTTGCGTTAACGACCTCATCAAAAAATTTGTTCCTCCCCTTTTTATGCGGCGGAAAACCCATAAAAACGAATTTGTCGGCCGGGAATCCCGAAACGCTCAAAGCGGCAATCGCGGCATTTGGCCCGGGAATCGGCGTGATTTTCAATTGTCCAATTGTCCAATTGATCAATTGATCAATTAATTTCCCCCCCGGGTCCGAAATCCCCGGCGTGCCTGCGTCTGTCACCAGCGCGATATTTTTGCCCTGCGCCAACTGCTCGGCGATATAGTCAATTTTTGCCAGTTTACTATGCTGAAAATAACTGACTAACGGCTTTGAAATATTATAATGATTAAGCAATTTTATTGTCTGGCGCGTGTCTTCGCAAACAATCAAATCAGCTTCCTTTAAAACCTCCAGCGCCCTTAATGTTATGTCTTTTAGGTTGCCAAGGGGTGTGGCTACAATATATAATATAGGCATTGTTTTAATTGTAAATTGTAATTCGTAAATTGTAAATTCGCATGGGCGCATTCGCATTGCCGTAGTACGAAGTGCGGAGGCGCGCTGTTCGCATGCTATGCTTCTGACTCCCCATATTCTTCTGGGAGCGGCAATCGGCTCCAAAATATCTTCTCCGTCTCTAGTTTTTGCATTGAGTTTCGCCAGCCATTATTTTTTGGACGCGCTGCCTCATTACGAATACGACATCTCGGGCTTAAAAAAGAAAAAAGCCGAGAAAAAACTCCTGTTCGAATTTTTGAAATTGACGGCTGATTTTTGTTTTGGCGCGGGCCTGGCGCTTCTTTTGGTCTGGAATTCGCCGTTTCGCACAGGTGCGATTTTAGGCATGCTCTCCTCGCTCGTCCCTGACGCCCTTTTGTTTTTATCCTGGCGCCATCCAAACTCAAAATTTCTCAAATTTTTTGCCCTGCCGCATCGAGCCTGCCATTTTTTAAAAAATTTAAGCCCAGCGTGGCTGGACTTGTCGACCGAAGTAGTTGTTGCCTCTACAACGATATTTTTTCTGGTTTATTACGTCTAAGCCGCCTTCTTGCGGCTATCCATATAGTCGTGGAAAATTATTGAAATAATGGCCGCAATTGGGATGGCGATAACCGCGCCGATAATCCCTTCCAGCTCCAGGCCGACCAGAACCGCCACCAAAACCGAGATGGGATTTAAGCCCACCGCTTTTTTCATGACTAGCGGCACAACCAGATATTTTTCCAGCTCCTGAATGACGTAGTAAAAAACAGCCACCAAAACCGCCAGGCCAAAAGACTGCAAAAGGGCGAATAAAATGCCCGGCACGGCGGATAAAATCGGCCCGATAATCGGGATAATTTCCAAAAGCGCTGCCAGCAAAGCCAAGGTCAGCGCGAATTTTATTTTAAGCAAAGTCAGCCCGATAAAAACCAGAATGCCGATAATGACCATCAAAATTATCTGGCCGCGCATCCAGGCGCCAAGCTTTGAAAGAATTCTATCAACCAGGCTGGCCGCATAAACCTCGTTTTTTGGCGAGACCAAAGAGAGAACGAATTTTTTCACTCCCTGCTCTCTGGCTGCCAGATATATGGAAATTATCAAAACCAGCAAAGCAGAAAGGATTCCGCCAAAGACGTTGACTGTCGCGGCAAAAATATTCCCGGCTGAAGAACTTAATTGCTGGCCGAAATTCAAAAGCAGGTCTTTTAGATTTTGCTGGCTGAACTCTCCGCCCAGCCACTGAAGTCTGCTCTGGGCGCCGGCAATATAATCAGGAAGGTTTGAAGCAAGGCTGACTACTTCTTTTGCCAAAGGCGGCACGATAAGATATATCACAAAGCCAAAAATCGCAATCAGCAGAACATAAATCATCGCGACAGCAATGCCGCGCCTAATTTTATGACGCACCAGCCAGTCAATCGGCGAATCAACCGACGCGGCAATGATAACGGCCAAAAACAGCATCACTAATATATTTCTCAGCAAATAAACCAAAACCAGACCCAAGATAATCGCCAGGCCCTTCAAAATAGTGCTGGTTGAAATTTCTATTGTTTGTTTATTTTCCATGATTTTTTTTAAATTTTCAGCAGCTTCTCAAATCTCTCTTTCTCTTTAAATGGCCCGATTAAAGCCAGGTTTAATTTTTCGGGGCGGAAGATTTCGCGGGCGACGCGCTGCAAATCAGCCGCCGTGATTTTTTCTATTTTTTTGAAAAATTCTTCAGGCAGCAGAATTTCTTTTTTCAAGACTTCCTGCCCACCCAAAAATGAAGCGACTTCGTCAGAAGATTCCAGCGACAATAATGTCGCGCCTCTAATATGGTCTTTGGCTTTTTGAATCTCTTTTTCGGGTATTTTTTGTTCTTTTGTTTTTTTAAACTCGTCCAAAATCACTTTTATCGCGTCCTCAACTCTTTTATTATCAACTCCGGCATTGGATATTAAATATCCCGAATCTGTAAGGCTGACATTATTGGCACGAATGTAATAAGCCAGGCCTCTGTGCTCCCTGACCTCGGTAAAAAGCCGAGAACTCATAAATCCCCCCAAAATTGTTGAAAGCAAAATGGCTGCGTATCGCTTTTTATCAAATAAATTAAAGCCTCGACATCCCAGCACCAAATGTGTCTGATCCGTTTCTTTAAAATGAACTGACAGCCCGGCCTGGCGCTGTTTTTCAATGACTTTTTGTTTATTTAAAAAATCTCCTTTTTTTGCCCGGCCAAAATAATCGCGGGCTTTTATGACTATTTTTTTAACCGTTGCTCCGTTTCCCGCTAAAATCAAAATTGCATTTTTTGCCACATACTGTTTTTCTAAATATTTAATAAATTGTTCCCGTTTCAATTTGGCGATAATTTCTTTCTCTCCTGAAACCATCCAGCCGGCCGGCTGATCACCGTACAAAAGCTTATCCCAAACCTCTCCTATAAAAATCATAGGGGTATCCAGGTACATATTTATTTCTTCGGTTATCACGCCTTTTTCTCTCTCAATTTCTTCTGCCTCAATTTTTGAATTTAAAAAGATATCGGAAACCCAATCAAGCGCGAGCTCGCCGTGCGCCGCATCGACTTTTGCCCAATAGCCGGTATATTCCTTGTCTGTAAATGCATTATAAGCCCCGCCCACTTCGTCCAAAACCGAAGAAATTTCAAGGGTTGTCGGTCGTTTTCTTGTACCTTTAAAAAACATATGTTCCAGAAAATGGGAAATGCCGTTAATCTCTTTGGTCTCGTATTTTGAGCCGGTGCCCACCAAAACCAAAACCGTCACCGATTGTGCCCCTTCCATCGGCGCAAGGATAATTCTTAGTCCATTTGGTAGTGTATATTTTCTAAACATGGGCGAACCAAGATAAACCAAAATCTAATATTTTAGAAATTGGGAAATTAAGAAATTAAGAAATTGATTGAAAATTGATAATTGAAAATTGAAAATTTTTCTTCTACTCTTCCTTCCAAAGATACGCCAGCTTGGCCGTCACTTTGTATTCCGTCACCTTGCCGTCAACCACCGTGGCGGTCTGGGAAACCACATGCGCGCCTGTGACGTTCTTTCCTTTTTTGGCCTCGTGTTCAATCGCATTCTTTAACGCGTCTTCAAAACTTGTATTTGATACACCAATTAATTCGCGAATTTTAACAATTGGCATTTTATTAACCGGCCATGACAAAAATTTTATAAGAAAATCGAGATGAGGCGAAAGTAAAAGTATGCGTGCTGTGGTGGGGCCCCGACCGTCAGGTTGGGGCGTTGTGCATAGCAACTTTTACGTGAGCCGAGTCCGATTTTCTTAAAATTTTATGTCCTGGCCGCAGTCTTTTGGCTACTTTTCTACTGCCAGAAAAGTAGCTTAAAAAAATATTTATTTTTTAAATCTTTTAACCCTAATTAATCCCGAACAAGGAATTATCTCAATCCATTTTTTCTCAATTTCATCCAAAAATAAATTCATGCCCAGGGAATCGGAAGAAATATGGCCGGCAATTACTACATTGACATGAGCTTTTTCTGCTTCAGCTCTATATTCATCCTTCATATGCATACCAACAATCGTACCAATACCCGCATTGGCCATACTCTGATAAATTTCTTTTGAACCACTTGTGCCACCTGTCATTTCTGTAAGTGCGATTTTGCCAACCCTTGCGATAGAGTTACCGACAAATATTTTTGGCCCGGTTTTTTGCTTTTCCGCTTCTTTGTATTCCGGGATTTCTCTCAAAGACTTTAAGAGTTCCTTCAGCGTTTCTGGTTTATCTTTTTTTATTTTTTTGTCCAAAAAATTTACAGCCAAATTATCACAAACTGTATGTAGACACATCAAAGATAAACCTAACAACTTCGCCGCATCAACTGGTATATTATGATTTATAGGAAGCATCCCTCTTGCCACTTCAGAAATTCGCGGCTTCATAACCGCCTCGGCAATATTAATCGGCACGCCATGTCGATTTAAAATATCTGCTTGCATATGCATGACGCTTGACAAATCCGCCAAAGCGATACCAAGAGGATGATGGCTTATAACTAAATCTATTTTTCGCTCATATTGATCGCTCAGATAACGTGCCATTAAGAGTTCGGCAGTATCAATATCAATCCCAACCATCATTCTTTTAACCTCCTGAGTCGCATTGCCTGCCAAAAATCTTGTATCCGAATATGGATTGGTTAATTTCTCTTCATCAAATTTTTCTTTTTTTTCAGGACTTAATTTTTTATATCGCTCGTTGATTTTTTTAAGCTGTCCGCGAATCTGCTTTTCTCCCCGCAAATCCGCCCCAATTCCCATTTTTATGGCCAGCTTATAAATTTGTTCAATGGTCATCTATTTTAGCTTCTCCTCCAGGAAACTTTTTAATTCACCGATTTTTATCCTTTCCTGCTTAGTTGTGTCTCGGTCACGTACCGTCACATCTTGCTTTTCTAAACTGTCAAAATCAACCGTTATGCAGAAAGGCGTGCCGATTTCATCCTGCGAATAATATCTTTTTCCGATATTGCCCCTATCATCCCATGCCACCATGAAATCTTTACGCAGGTCGTCATATATTTTTTTTGCCAAAACCGCCAATTGAGGTTTGTTTGCTAACAGCGGGAAAACAGCCGCTTTATAAGGCGCAACTTTTGGTTTTAATTTCAGTACAACTCTGCCTTTCTCCTCGCTGTAACTTTCAACCAAAACAGCCAGCATTGTTCGGTCTGTGCCAAATGTCGGCTCAATCACATGCGGAATAAACTTTTTTTTCGTTTCTTCGTCAAAATATTCCAGATTTTTGCCTGACATTTTTTGATGCGCCGACAAATCATAATCCGTACGATAAGCAATCGCCCAAAGTTCGTCAGAGCCCCAGGGAAACTTATATTCAATATCAATGGTACGCTTTGAATAATGGGCACGTTCTTTTTCGCCGAGTTCGTTATTGTAAAAATTCTTGCGGTTAAGTCCAATTAAATCGGCAAAGCCGTAAATATAATCCAGCCACTGCTCAAAAATTTTATTCCAGTCGCTATCCGGCGCAATAAAATATTCAAGTTCCATTATTTCAAACTCAATCGTCCTAAAAAAGAAATTTCCCATTGTTATTTCATTGCGGAAACTTTTTCCAGTTTGCCCAATGCCAAATGGAATTTTTCTCGAAGTTGAATCCAGAATATTCTTGAAATTAATAAACATATTCTGGGCGGTTTCGGGCCTAAGATATGTCGCCAATCCTTCTTCTTCAACCGGGCCAATCACCGTTTTAAACATACCGCTGAATAATTTCGGTTCGGTAAATTCGCCGCCGCAATCGGGGCATTTTTTTGAACCTGCTAATTTATCCGACCGGAAGCGATGATGGCATTTTTTGCACTCAACCAAAGCGTCCTTAAATTTTTTGAGGTGGCCCGAAGCTTCCCAAACCTTGGGGTTTAAAAGCACGCCGCCGTCCATTCCGATCATGTCTTCCCGGCTCTGAACAAAATATTTCCACCAAAGCTGCTTAATATTGTTTTTGAGTTCAGCACCCAAAGGACCATAATCGTAAGTATTAGCCAGCCCACCGTAAATTTCCGAGCCGGGATATATAAAACCTCGCCTTTTGCACAAAGAAACTATTTTTTCCATCAGATCTTGCCTATCGGCAGACAGGTTATTTTCTTTCATTTTTTCTTTTTAATCATTTTAATTTTTGACAGTTCCAGTATACCCCCTTATTTGCCTCTTGACAAGTCTAAAAACAGGTATATAATTATTGCACTTGCTGTTCTTTGTAAACAAAAGGGTGTGGTTGGCGACAAATATCTTCCTCCAGAGGATATGAAAATAACGGCAAGGGTCGGTCTGGACCCTCCTCTAACTGACCCCCACCTTATTTTTTCGCTGACCATGCCCTAAACTAATAAGCGCAATAAAATTGACCAAACTTTTCAAAACCTCCTTTAATGGGAACCCAAAAAAAGTTTGAGCTTTATTGCGCTTTTTTTGCACACGAATAGCGCAACCTCGCTACGTCCTGACGGACTACGCTCGGGTACACGAATGCGCCCACACGAATAAATTTTAAAATTCTCTCAATTTTTCCATCAAATCCAGATAGAATTTGAGATTATGAATCGTTGCCAGCCGCAAGGCAAGAGGCTCGCGAGTTTTGAAAAGATGATTCAAATAGGCGCGGGAATAATTTTGGCAAGCATAGCATTCACAATTTTCATCAATCGGTCGGAAATCTTTGGCAAACTTGCTGCTCTTTATTTGAAGAGTTTCGTAAAATTTCTTGTCTGAAAATTGTCTCCCTTCAGGAAGAATATTAAAAATTGAAAATCTATATTTATAGATTCTTCCATGTCTCGCTTCTCTGGTCGGAATCACGCAATCAAACATATCAATGCCAGAGAGAACCGCACTAACAATTTCTTCGGGCCGGCCCAGCCCCATTAAGTACCGGGGCTTATTTTGTGGCAGCAGCGGCAAGACCCATTCCAAAACTTTCCCTAAATATTTTCTTGGCTCGCCGACCGCCACCCCGCCGATAGCATAGCCGTCCCAGCCCGAGGCTAGTCCGCCTTGGGCGGAAAATCCAATTTCCAATAATTCTTTGGCGCTTTTTTGCCGCAAATCTTTAAAAACAGACCCCTGCACAATGCCAAACAAAAGCGGCTTATTTTTTTTGTTTTTAACCTTCCTGCGAAAATATTTAAAGCATCTTTTTGCCCATTGGGTCGTCCGCCTGACCGCTTTTTCCGCTTCCTCGTATGAACAGGGGTACGCCGCGCATTCATCAAGAACCATAATGATGTCTGAACCCAGGTCTAATTGAATTTGAATCGATTTTTCCGGCGTTAAAAAGTATCTTTTGCCATTAATAGGGTCGCAAAATTCCACGCCTTCACTTGATATTTTGCGATGCCTCGCCAAAGAAAAAATCTGATACCCTCCCGAATCAGTCAAAATCGGTCCTGGCCAATTCATAAATTTGTGCAGGCCGCCTTGCCCTTCCGAAGTCCCACCAGAGGCGGGACGAAGGAGGACGGTTTTTTTTATTACTTCTGTCCCCGGCCTCAGCCACAAATGATACGTGTTGCCTAAAATAATTTGGGCGCCCAAATCTCCAAGTTCTTCGCTCGTCAGATTTTTTACCGCCGCCTGCGTCGCAACCGGCATAAAAACAGGGGTTTTGACACCCCCGTGGATTGTTTGAAGAACTGCTACCCTTCTGCCTTTAATTTTTTCTTTTTTGATTATCTTAAACAAATTTAAAATTTTACCCCCGCACCAGCCCGCCCTCGGCAAGCCGAAGGCGAGGCCGAGGAACGCCACGGGTATTAGCCCATAGATAAATGGTCAGAAATTTTAAGGGGCATTGCCCCAAAGTCACAAAAGTAAGTCCGTGGTGTGGGGGTTTACTGAATTACTTTTCCGCCGTCATATCCGATTGAAGAATCGTCGGGCAAATCGCTTCGAATCGCGCGGGCCGTTCCCTGTAAAGATGCGCCGGTAAAAGTATCGCTGCCGCTGATAGTCGATTCGCTAACCAAATCAATCATCTGCCCGACCTGACTGCTGCTTGGCGTAAAACCGATTTTAAATACCAATCTTTTAACCGGGTATAAAATCCCGGTATTGGCCGGAAGTTTGCCGATTGTCCAGGTGATTTTTCCGCTGTTTTTATCATATTTTACATTGGCCGAGGCGGGATCAAATAGCCCGACCCACCTGACATACGGCGGCAAATAGCCTTCGACAACCACGTTATCAACATCGTTTGCCGCATTAACTATATCCCAATAAATGGTATAGGTTGTCTCCTGCCCGACTCTTGGCGGAATCGGTCCGGAATTTGGCACAGAAAGGTCTTTAAAGTATCCTTTGGAGCTTAAAGTCAGTTTTGCATTAACTTTGGTGTTTAAAAAATCAGTGCCGCTGATTTGCGTTCCCCGCAAAGACACCGGGATGGTGGTCGAATCAATTTTTGAAGAGACAGAAATTACGAAATTTTTATCGTTGAAACTGGCAACCGGCATGCTGTCTTTAACGTTTACATAAAAATTAATTTCATTTTTTGCGCCCGGCTGCACCATTTTCAAATCGGGCAATACAGATTCGTTCCAGATAATTGAGCTGTCAACGCTGTTAAAAAATCCCTTGTCCGCCTTGACCGAAGACAAATCCAAAGCTTTTGTGTCCAATTTAACAATTATTATAACCGGACCAATAGGTATGTCAACGGTATTTTGATATGTCAGTTTATAAGTTAAGTGCTCTCCGACATTTGCCAGGTAATCGCGGCTGTCATTCACCGTCAATGCCACAGACAATGGAGAAAGGGAAATTAGAGTAGAACCTAAACCCTCTGAAACAATTTTGCTGGAATCTCCCTGCAGTTTGGCTATGTTTGCGCGAAAAGCTTTGACTTCTTCCTGCGCTCCGGTTAACACTCCGGAAATCACGATTTGTCCTTCTTCTTGCGGGCTGATTTCTGGAAGGCGCCAGGAATTTGAGCCCTGCGAAGGAGAAGGCTGCGAAGAAATAAAATTGAACCCCGGCGGATACTCCATATTGAGTGCCAAATCTAAAAAACCGATATCCGAGGTATTTAAATATTTTAAAACAATATCTAGTTGCTGGCCGTTCACCACGCGTTCGGGCAAACTAAAATTCAAAACCAGCGGGACAGAAAAAATAACACTCAAAAATTCACCACTGCTTTCAAAACTCGAAGAAGTATCCCCTGCGTGGTAGCTCAACTTTACAACCGCCTTTTTTTGGTCATCTTTCAAGCCTGAAATATTTGCCCTAAATTCCATTTTCCCCTCTTTGCCTGCTTGAAGATCCGCCAAACTGACGACGGAGGCATCCTGATCCCCGATCTTAGTCAAATTCTGCTTATCAATCGGCAGGGAATCGGGCGGATAAATAAATGTCAATTTGACATCCGTCAAAGTGACATTCGTATTGTTTTGATATCTGACTGCATAACTGACTTCTTCTCCGCTGGCCACCCGGTCTACGCCAAAAACGGTGACCAGAACTTTTGAGGTATCAAAAGAGCGGCTGCGCCAAAATAAAAATCCCCCAACCACGACAACAATGCCTACGAGCCCGATAATAATTATTCTGAGCAATTTTTTTCTTTTCTCGGTTAAAAATGGCTCGCGTGACGCCAGCGCCTCTTTCTGCCACTGCGAAGAATCCGTTTCTTGGCCGTCTTGGCGCTGTCCGGGCTCAAACTGCCCGGGCGCCCCTTCTCTTTTTTCCGCTTCTCCTTTTTGCTCGTAAAGCTTTTTTTGAAGTTCTTCTAAAGGCATACTTTTTATTAAAATTCCAAATCACAAGCACCAATTTCCAAAAAATAACCAATCATAAAAATTCCAACATCCAAAACCGTTCTTAATTTTTGAATATTGGTTATTGAAATTTGTTTGATTATTGTTTTTTGATTATTGGAACTTATATTTGCTTATATCTTACAACAAAATATAATTATTGCCAAGTTAAATTTTTATAGCTATACTGAAATTATGCCAGGCAGTGAAAATTCGACCGCTGCCTACGGCAGCAATTTATGAATATAAGCCGAATTTCTACTGCCTGGTATGAAACAATCCCAACTTTTCACAAAGACAACAAAAGAGACGCCTAGAGGGGCGACATTTATAAGCCACCAATTGTTTTTGAGGGGCGGCTTTATTTTTCGCCACGCCTCAGGAATATACACTCTTTTGCCACTGGGCCTGATGGTTTTGAGAAAAATTGAAAATCTTATTAGGAAGGAATTTGAAGAAATTGGAATCCAGGAAGTAAGAATGTCTATTTTGCATCCGGCAGAACTTTGGAAAAAAACTGGCCGTTGGGATACAGCCGGTAAGGAATTATGGAAAATCAAAAGCAGAAACGAGGAAGATTTAGTTTTGGCAATGACGCATGAAGAAACTATTTCCGCTATTGCTGCCAATACTGTCAGGTCGGAAAATGAATTGCCAATGATTGTTAATCAATTCCAGACAAAAATAAGAGATGAAGAAAGACCCCGGGGGGGGCTTCTCCGTCTAAGAGAGTTTATCATGCAAGATGCTTACTCTTTTGATAAAGACGAGGAAAATTTGGATAAAAGCTTCAAGAAAATGGTTGAAGTTTATAACAAAATTTTTAAAAGAATAGAGCTTATAGCTATTCCGGTTAAAGCCTCAACTGGTCTCATGGGCGGCTCGGATTCATACGAGTTTATGGTGCTAGCAGAAAGCGGCGAAGACAGAATTGCTATTTGCCCAAAATGTAATTTTGCTGCTAATCTTGAAGTATTAAAAAATGCGGAAAAGTGTCCTCAATGCGGAACGGAAATGAAAATTAAAAGAACAATAGAAGTGGCTCACGCTTTTAAATTGGGCACAAAATATAGCAAAGCAATGAATATTTTATACGAGGACAAGAAAGGAAAGAAACATTTTGTTCAAATGGGTTGCTATGGAATCGGGTTGGAAAGGGCAATGGCAACGATTGTAGAGATTTATCACGACGAAAAAGGCATTATTTGGCCAAAAGAAATAGCGCCTTTCGATGTCCATCTGTTATCTCTGGGAAGCAAAAATGAAGCAATTAAAGAAAAAATTCAAATGACGAGCGAAAAATTATATCAAGAGTTGCAAGAAGTAAAAATCGAAGTGTTATATGACGACAGAAAAGAAAAATCTGCCGGTGAAAAATTCGCCGATGCGGATTTAATCGGCATTCCGTTGCGAATTGTTGTCAGCGAAAAAACTTTAAAGGAAGATTCGGTTGAGATAAAAAAACGAGGCGAAAAAGAAATTCAGCTTATCAAACTCAGCGATCTTAAAAATCTTTCTGATTTTATCTCATCCCCTGCTAGCGATTGAAGATAATTTAATTTTTCTTTTGGTGAAAGCTTACCCTGAGTTGCAAACGAGGGGTGGCCCAAAAACTCAAGCAGCCTTTTTTCAAAGGCTGTTTTTACCCACGCACCAGTCCCGCTTTGCGGTACGGTGCGGGGCTCCGCCCCACGCGCTTGCGCTTGGGGCTTCGTTTTCGACAATTCTTTAAACGGCTTATCTAGTACCTCCATCGCCCTTACTATCAAAGCCCAGATATTTTCGTCCTGTTCCGGCGCCACAACCAATTTATCAACCAGTTCCGCAAAATATATCGCTAAAGCCAAATTTTCCAGATTCTGGCGCAGATATAAAAATTCTTTTATCGGATAAGAATTTGCCAAAACGTCAATGTTTTTGCTGCGCGCCAGTAAAAATTCGTAAATATTAAACGGTTCAATTAAAAATTTTAATTTGGATTCTTTCTTGCCCACTCCTTTTGCCCGCACCAAAATCTTGCCAAATTTTTGCGTATAAACGGTCAAAAGACGGTCCGTATCGGAAAGATCGGTTTTTTTCAAAATTATTCCCTCGGTTTTGTAGACGGGAATATCCATTTCAAATTTATCCTGTCAAAAATTTATTGTTTTTTCGCATCCAGCTTGTCCAGCCTCAAGGCCTTAAAAATAAAATAGATGACTGCCGCCACGACCAAAAAATCGATTAAAACCGCCAGGAAACGGCCGTAAGCCACCTGGGTTCCCAAAACTCCGAAAGAAGCGGAGTTGAGCCCGCCCGACACCCCAAGAATTAAGCCAAGCAGCGGCTGGACAACGTCCTGGACCAGTGAAGAAACCACTTTGCCCACCGCGCCGCCTAAAATAAAGCCAACCGCCAGGCCGATGACTCCCTGCTCCCTGATAAATTGAAAAAATCCTTTCATAGCGAATTATTTTTAAAAATTAATTTTAATTTATGACCTTTTTGATATTTTAACATTAAAATAAGCGGAAAATAAAGCCGGGAAAAGTCCCGGCTGACGAAAATCCAATAACGGATATCATTTCGGCATAACCACTATCATCGCGGTTTGGCCCGGAATCGAAGGCAAATCATTGCCGGTCGGATAATCCTGCAAAGAGGCCTGAAGTCTTGCCTCGGCATATCTATATTTTTCGCCGTGGCGGGTGCCGACATCATTGGTAATAAATTCATTGGTTTTGGCATCATAACCGATAACAACCAGCATATGATGTTCCGGTCCGGGCGGAGTGTAAAAAGGATTTTTTAAAATCTGGCCGTTAAGCGGCACAATTACCAGACGGCCTGCCAAAATTTCTTTTTTTATGTCTTTTGTGCTGATGCCCGAGCGCACAAAGACATTTTCGTAATTAAAATAGTCTTTAAACATTTTTATTGCGTCAGCCGCGGCACGGTCAAAGGCTTGGCCGTAAGTTTTATCTTCAAACAGGCTCAAGTCTAAGATTTCTTGCTTTACCTGATCTTTTGTGACAGGTGTTTTATTTACCCAATGCATGGCCATAATAATTGATGCTTCTTCGCAGGCATTCTGGAAAATCGGGTCCGACCATTCCCCAAAAGGCGCCTGGCTAAAAAATGGCACGCTAAGCAAAATGCTTTTTGGAGCGGGCTGGCTAGGTTCGAGGTTGGCAGGACTAGACGAAGTTGCCAGCGAGCCAGCCTGCCCAGAACTCGGCAAAGCCGCGCCGGAATTATTTGATGAATTATTTGACGAAGGCGAAGATGAATCGGACTCGTTTGTTCCTGCCAAATCATCTTTGCTAAGCGATAAAAAATTAAATTTGCCGTTTAAGCCAAGCAAACCTACGGCAATGATTGCCAAAGATATGACAATTATTACTATTTTTTTAATTCCAAAATTCCGCCTCATGCGGTTATTTTTTAAATATTTTTTATAATTATGGGTTTCGTAAGGCATAAATATTATTTCAGCGGTAAAATCAAAATGCCATAAAATTATTATGGCATCAAATCAAAAAACAGGCAACAAATTTTAAACCTGCCCAGGCTCTGACTCTGGCCGGCCAGAAAAAATATCCGGCAGCCGCAAAAATGTCTGTTCTGATATTTCCATCATGCAAACAAGGCTGAAACAATGGCAGGACACATGGAATGAAGTGAGGCCGCACGGAGCCCTAAATTATTTAACTCCTAATGAATATTTACTTAAATGGCAGCAAGGTCGGCTGCCCACAAAAGACACTATAACCTTACAGACTTAAGCGGACACTATGTATCTGAACCTGGACAATCTTCCCTAGGATCAAAAAAACCGCGTTTTAAGCGGCTTTTTTTACACTTTTCTATTTTATTTCCCTATTTCCTCTCCTTCTCCACCTCCTTCACTAAAGTTACGGAAGGTCAAAAAGGCTTCGGAAGAGCAAGCCCTATTTCATTCTCATATTCCGGAAAATAATTATTGATTACCCAACGCACCAGAAGGCCATCGGCCCATGTGGTGAATGAAAGGCTGGTGTTTTTGGCCTTCGGTACGGGGTTCCGCCCCGCCACAAAAATACGAGGTAACACCATTCCCGTCGGCGGGGCTCCACTTTTAAATTGAACGAGCGCAGGATGGATTCTTTTGGCTCGCGCGCCAGCAGAAACAAATAACAACCTTGTCTTTATTAAGCCAGGGTGCGTTTAATCATAAACTCAACATTCTCGTTTGCGTTTTTATATTTTATCTTTGTGCCTTGATGATGCCTCTGCCAAACGCGAAACACTTCATCGGCAAACCCCTGACCGACCGTTTCTACGCCCTGAAAATCCAAAGTAATCGTTCTGAATTTATCTAAGCCAGATAAAATTCTTCTGGCTTGCGAACGCGAAATGAAATCGGTGTCCATCTTATAAAGGTTGGCATTAACTTCTGTTTTGCTAAAAGCAAAGGCATTGCCGGTAAATTTTTTAAAGACAGTGCCAAGATCTGTTTTTGATTTGGTTGAAATTTCAAAATTCACTTTTGTGCCTTTGAGAATTTTGGCACCCTTTATGAAGATATCTTTCAAAATATTGTCAAATATCAATTTCTTCGTTGAGCTTTGAATAACCAGCTTATCGGCCAGCTTGGAAGTAAAAAAAATCCCTTCGCCCGTATGTTCTTTTGGGGCAGTTGTCTGTTTGCCTTTTAAAAGATCCTGGATGGCCTCCAGCTCATTTTTTAACCTTCTTTTTTTGATAATATTGTTAAAAATACCGACACCTTTATCCCTGACTTCAAAACGGATTAAAGAATCCTCTTTTTTCATACTAACCTTGACTGTTTTTGACCGGGAATGAGTGATGGCATTATTCAGCATCTCGGTGAAGGCGTAATCAATGATTTTTGAAATGTTCGCGGGCAGTGGCAAAAAAATTCCGGTATCTTGTTTTATTTCATCCAAAACCAGGTCTTCGGAAAGATTTTTATTCCTTAAAATTCGGCTAATTTCCAGAGCGGCTGTCTTGGCTTTTTTGCCCGGCATTATGTATCGAGCTTTATTAGCCCGGCCGATTAAGACAATCTTGCCTTCATTTTTTAATTCCTGGAAAAAACGATTAATATAGGTCCGCGAAAAACCGGTTGCCTTAGTTATCTGGGCAACTTTTATTTCTTTGTGCTTAGCTAGATTTTTTAAAATAAGGGCTCCAATATCCATATCCAAATGAATTATTTGTTGACAACTTCAGTATACTATGAAGATACAAAGTTGTCAACAAGTTGTCTACAGATAGCCTATTGCAAATCGCATGCCTCGCCCGCTTGATTTTGCCATTATCCCGGGGCTGGGCAAACCTTCCTTCTATTATTTTATTCCCCTATTTCCCTTTCATATTCCGGGGAATAATTATTGATTACTTTTAAATTGAACGAGCGCAGGATGGATTCTTTTGGCTCGCGCGCCAGCAGAAATTCAAAAGATTTTTTTACCAGCTCCTCCGGCTCTATTTTCTCCCCTGTCAATTTTCTCCAATAATCCTTCTCCATTTCTACTAGAAAATCCAAATCATCTACCAAAACACCAAAAATCCATCTATTTTCTTCCTCAGATTTTTTATTTACATTAATCTCGGACATATTTTCCTTTATTATCCCTCTTTTCCCCTATTTCTTCAATGGATTCGGCAAGCTCACCATAAATTCTACTAACCAAAAAACGGCTTTTGGCCGTCTTTTTTGTATGGAACTATTCGCTCGAATTAGAGAAATACTTTAACTGCTGCTGGAACGAATTAGAAACACAAACCACAAATTGTTATTCGCCTATTCGCACGAATTAGAGAATATTAATGACCTGCTTGGCAGTTGGGCTGGGGTCTTGAGACAAGCGATAAAATACCGACAAGCTTCTCTGTTCGCGCTCCAAAATATCGGCTGCGGCTAGAATATTTAAATGTTTTGATGTCGCCTTAACGGACAAATTTATTTCTCCGGCAATCTCGCCCACCGGCGCCTGTCTGACTTTTTTTAAATACTTCAATATCGCCAGCCGCCGCCTGTTCGCCAGAGCCTTTAATTGTTTTTCCAGATTTTTCATATTCCTATCTTACCACACAATCTCTTATTCCCCTATTCGCACGAATTAGAGAATAAATTATCTATACAATAACCCTTGGGCTATTTTGCTTTATAACTTTATTCTATCCCCCTTTTCCCTTCCGGAGCAATCCGTTCCCTTCCCCTCCATTCATTATATTCAGGGTAAACTAACTCAGGATAAAATAAATAAAAAAGGGATATCCGAATTTGGACATCCCTTAAAATACCTAAAAAATTTATTTGAACTGCGTCCAGTCCCCGGTAACTTCCGGTATCATGTCTTTAATATAATACATGCCGTCCCAGTTTAAAATTAATTTTATCTTTCCCTCCGGCCCCCTTATTTGCGGTAAAAACCGGACGTCCAGATTCTCCAAAGTCCTTCCGACTGGCAACGAAAACGCTCCTTCATCATTTTGTCTGCCGCCCTTAAGACCTGAGGAGAAAAATACTGGGAGAATGATTGAGCGATTCCCGGAATCTGATCAGATGCCCGGGCAGGCGTGGCATTGCTTAAAGAAAAAACTAAAAGGACAGTGACGAACAAAATACTCATCCAAATAATCTTTTTCAAATAAATCATAGCCAGCCTCCTTTTTTTGTCAAGGAAAATGGTTTTTGAACTTCTGCTTGAAATGCTTTATTTATTTTTGAATCTCATTATAGTTTCCCGAATCGCCAATCAGCAGATATTTGCCCGCATAGGCAACGGGCTGACGGTCGGCCTTAAGCAACCAGGCAACCGTCTTTTTGTTTTTATTAGCCTCGTATTCTCTGTCCAGCAAACCGTAATGGTCTAAAAATTTATTTAGTTTGCCCGATATTCGGATACACCCTTTGGAATCAACCCTGCCAAGTCTCTTCTCCCCAAAATAGGGATCAGTGGCGTGCATTAAAAGACGAATGGAAATTTCTTCGTTTTTTTTGTAGGTCTTCTGCCAGCCAAAATCCCAAACGCGGCTATTTTTGACGCCAAGTCCACACCAGCCCTGATCATTTTTGGTTCCCAATGCCCGATACCCTAAAAATTCAATCGAATTTATAAAAACACCGCAAGGAGTGATAAAAAAACCGATTCTTTTTTCGTTGCCGGTGGAAACCTTATCAACGCCGATCAGAGTTATGGATTTGTCTTGGGAATTTAAAAAACAGGTTAAAATGACTTGCCGGCGCGGGTTGCGGTCAACAAAAACAAAATACTGAGACTCAAGAGGCTGCTCAACATCCAAGATCAACTTAGCGATATCAACGGTCATTGTTTTAAAATATTCCGGTTCAAGGGCTGTGTGATTGCCGACAATTCTGGCAAATTCATCTTGCATTTTTTTGACTTGAAATTCCTGCCCACTTGACGGATTCAGCCAGATTGCCTGCACGACTTCACTGCCATAAGCTTTAACAAGAATTATTAACCATAATACTAAAAACAGGATTGCCCCTCCCAATGCTGCTTTTTTTAGCCTCATTAAAACCACCTCCTTAATATTCAAATTTGAAAGAACGATATACCTTATTCTATCCCCCTTTTTGACTTCGGGCAAATAACCCCATCACCAATTTTTTAAAGATTACTAAAAGGCAAAATGCTGCGGCCATAAAAGGAGCGCCTGTTCGGCGCGCGCATTTCGCAAAACTTTTGCCACTTAATTAGGTAAAAGATTTAATATAAATATGTCTGCCCTGGAAAAATTGATGCGGGGTTATTTGTTTATAACAAAAATTTTTTCGCCTGCGACTCTAAATTTTTGACAAACAAATAAAAAAGGGCAAAGATTTTTTTATCTTCGCCCTGAAAATATATGGCAGCCTTCCTCATTTGGTCAAAGCCAGCAGTTTATCTGCCAAATACTGCCGCAGCTTGCCATAGGTATCTATCTCTTTTGGAATTGCGACCCTTAATCCGCAATGGCGGCAGTAAATTGCATTATGGGTGGCGGAAATCGATTTGAAATCAACCGAACCGCATTCTTCGTGCATACCGACACAGCTTCCCAACCTATCTTGATCACTAGTCTGGGTACTGGAATATTCCAGCAAGCATTCCCCAAATTCTGTCAAAACAATCTTTTCCATATATTCCCTCCTCATAAAATAAGTCAGCTCTTAATTTTTCCAATCACCAGTTCAAAGAATTTTCGGCTGATGATTCCCGAAGTAGCAATCTTTATTTCGCCGATCGTCTCCATTACCTCCGCCTTCCGTTCGACAGGTATTTGAATCTCGCCCAGTAATGCGCATAAAAGCTGCAATTTTATTCTCGACCCGTCGCTAGATCTGTACCTGGTTAAATGTTCAGCCTCCTGTCTGGCCTCCTCCAAAATCTCACTAATCGGATCTCTTTTTATTGCCATCTTTTACCCTCCTTTGATTTGAAATGATTATCTATCTTAAGAAATTAAATGTGTTCTGTCAACCCCACGAATTGAGTAGTATAAAATGACACCGAAAGGGTATTGGTTCTGTAATAAAAAATGACACCGAAATAAATCTGGTAAAATGAGATAATGGTCGATATTATTAGGAACTAATTTATCTCATTTTACTACTATGGATATGCAATCTCGCAACCAATATCTTAAAGAATTAAGGTCAGAATACTTAAAAACCAAGTTTAAGAAAGAAAAGGGTAAACTTTTAAATGAGGCTGAAAAGAGGACTGGTCTAGAAAGGAAGCATCTCATTAAAAAGCTTAAACCAAAAAGCAATCTTGATCGAAAGAAAGAAGACCGGAAAAAAAGGAGTAATTTATGATGGATATTTTAAGGTGGCTTTAATAAGGATCTGGGAAGTCCTGGATTATCCTTGTGGACAAAGACTAGAATCATCGCTGAGAGAAACTGACATTGTTGATAGATTAAGACGATTAAAAGAAATGGAATGTTCTGATGAAGTGGCCATAAAATTAAAGAAGGTTTGCGCCAAAACCATTGATGAGAAACTCAGACATCAAAAAGAAGTGATTCATCAATTGCAAAAGAAAGGCCAGCCAAGGTCAGCTTCTCTGCTGTTAAAGAAAATCCCTATTAAGATCCACGGAGAGCTGGATAATCAGTAAATAGGCAACATGCAGATAGATTACGTGGAGCACTGCGGTTCTTCAGCTGCCGGAGAATTTGTCCGTACCATTGATTCTACTTGCATCGCCTCTGGCTGGGAAGAATGGGAAGCAGTAATGGGTAGAGGTCAGTTCCCCACTAAAGAAGGCTTAGATAAAGCTAGATCTCGTTCTCCTTTTTCTTGGCAGGAAATTCATTCTGACAACGATAAGGGGTTTGTTAATGTCCATCTTGTTAAATACTCTGAGGAGACTGCTCTGAGATTCTCTCGGTCTAGACCTTTGCCATGTTGAGCAAAAGAATTGGTTCTCGGTCAGGAAGAGATTCGGCTATCTCAGATTTGATACTCTCAAAGAAAGAGATCTCTTACGGGATCTTTATCGCAATGAATTAAGGCTCTACAAGAATTTCTTCCTGCCCAGAATGAAGCTCAAAGAGAAAATCAGAGTAGGAGCCAGAGTCCATCGCCGATACTATCCGGCCAAGACTCCTTATCAGCATCTCATGGAATCAGATCAAGTCTCTGTGGCCAAAAAGAAAGAGTTAAAAGAGATCAATCTTTCTCTAAATCCTGCTCAATTGAAAAGAACTATTGAAGCTAAACTTGATAATCTTTACAAGGTTTATCAGCAAAAACAACAAAGGTCGGCTGAGGTCATTCCTTTCAAAAGATTAAAACCTCGTTTGGTGTCAAATTATATTACAGAACAAAAGCTGGTTCGGTGTCATCCTTAAATTACTTGACACGGGTTTTTATAAACAAAGAAATAAACAAAAAAACGGCTGTTGAGAACGCGGCTTTTTGATGAAAATTTTGATAATATTTTTACCGCTTGGCTCTCGTGCGATCAAGCTTGGTTAAAAGCTGTTTTCGCAGACGGACGGCCTGCGGCGTCACTTCCAGATATTCATCATCCTGCATTATTTCCAATCCCCTTTCCAGTGTCAATTCCAGCGGTCGAGTCAGCATAATTGCCTCATCGGAACTTTTGGAACGCATATTGGTCAGCTGCTTGCCTTTGGTGGGATTAACTTCAATGTCATCGCCCTTAGAAACATTGCCAATCACCATGCCTTCGTAAACTTCAAGATTCGCACCGATATAAAGCGCGCCCCGCTTCTGCAAATTATAAAGCGCGTAGCCCAAAGCTTTGCCATTAACCATTGAAGTCATAGAACCCAAATCATGCTTTTCAATTTCGCCCACATAGGGTTTAAAGCCAATTACCCGACTGCAAAGAATTCCTTCGCCTCTGGTGTCAACCACAAATTCGCCCCGATAACCCAATAGTCCTCTTGTGGGAATTTCAAAAATAATCCGGGTGTGCCCGTGTTCGGGCCCAATTTTCAAAATGACGCCTCTCCGTTTAGATAATTTTGAAATGACGGTACCGGCTAACTTGTCGGGCACGTCAATCGTCGCTTCCTCAAACGGTTCAAGTCTTTTACCATCCTCCTCTTTGATAATAACTTTGGGCTGGGAAACCTGCAGTTCAAAGCCCTCGCGTCTCATATTTTCGAGCAATATCGCGATATGCAGCTCGCCCCGGCCATAGACTTTATAATATTCGGACGAAGAAAAATCGATCTTCAAGCCAACATTGACTTCAAGTTCTTTTTGCAGCCGCTCTTTTATCTGGCGGCCGGTAACAAATTTTCCTTCTCGGCCGGCAAAAGGCGAATTGTTAACCAAAAAATTTAGAGAAATCGTCGGCTCGTCAATATTAATGGCCGGCAAAACTTCTTGCTTGGCATTGGCACAGATGGTTTCTCCGATATAGATATCGGGCAGGCCGGCAATCATCACAATGTCGCCGGCGCCGGCTTCTACTGTTTCCTGGCGCGCCAGCCCGCGGAAAGTAAAAAGTTTGGTTATTTTGCCTTTTCGCGTTTCGCCCGAAGTTTTTTTGACAAAAACATTCTGGCCGGCTTTGATTTGCCCTTCATAGATCCGGCCGATGGCCAGCCTCCCTAAAAAATTGTCGTATGCCAGGTTAAAGGGCTGCACTAACAATGGCAAATTAATTTTTTCTTGGCCCGAGGCTAACGGGACTTCTTTTAAAATGACGTCCAAAAGCGGTCGCAAATCTTTTGATTCGTCCGTCAATTTCATCTTGGCAATGCCCTGTTTGGCAATGGCATAAACGGTTGTAAAATCCAGCTGCTCGTTTGAGGCGCCCAAATCCATAAATAATTCCAGCACCATTTCCTGCGCCCATTTTGGCCGGCCGGCGGGCTTGTCAATTTTATTGATAACGACGATCGGTTTCAATCCCAGCTCCAGCGATTTTTTCAAAACGAATTTGGTTTGGGGCATCGGGCCTTCCTGCGCGTCAACCAGCAAAAGCACCGAATCAACGGAACGTAAAACCCGCTCAACTTCGGACCCAAAATCAGCGTGGCCGGGCGTATCCACGATATTGATTTTGGTATCTTTATAAATTATTGATGTGTTTTTTGAATAGATCGTAATGCCCCGCTCCTGTTCCAAAGCGTTTGAATCCATGCTGACGCCTGCTTCCGCCATGCCGGTCTGCTGCATGAGCGCATCGGTCAGCCGGGTTTTACCGTGATCAACGTGAGCAATAATGGCGATATTTCTGATTTCCATACCGGGTAGTAGAAATTTTGACATATTAATTATTATCTAAAGAAGTTTAATAAAACTGCGTTTTGCCTAGGTTATAAAAATATCCATTTCTTCTTAAACAAGAATAACCAGTTAAATCTTCACTACCCGGCATAATAAAACAAAAAGTCGCCCGTAAAACTTCCTGCCGCAAAATAGAGCGACTGTTAGCAACTATATATTAATACGAATTAAAATTTCTGTCAATCCGCGTATGGATTGAGATGCCAAGCGACCGGGGGCTAATGCGGTTCTCGCATGATACGCTCGGCCAATATCTCAAAAATTTTATTCCTCTGCCTCGCCCCTTTTTTAAGCCATAAATTTTCAGGCGGAATTTTTAAATATTCTGCCAAAAGGGTCCGGGCTCTGGCGTTGGCTTTGCCTTGAACCGGCCTCTCTCTAACTTTTATTTCAAAAGTATTTTCGTCACTCTGTACCACCTCTTCTTTTTGGCTGTTTGGAAAAACTTTAACTTTGATAAGCATATTTTTATCTTTTCCCCGTATCTATATCAATATCTAATTTTGTTGTTTCGCCGTTTTTTATGGTAACCGTGCGTTTTGGCGGCTGCCCGATTCCGCCCGGCGAAACTAAAACCTGATAGTCGTCTGGTGAAAGCCCCACGCCAAAATTTCCTTCTTTATCCAGATAATCTTGAAAAACAATAGTTTTGCCGTCTGATTCAAAAATCGTTACCTGGCGCGAAGTATAGGCATCGGGTGGCCCGGGGCAAGGCACGCCAGGACGCTCAACCGGGCAAAAAGGACCAATTGTTACTTTGATTTCTAGCACGCCTTTCGGCTCCCACTCAAAATCTCTGACACTTCCCGCCACCCAATACCAAATCCCCAAACCAACTGCCAAAAAACCGACTGCCAAAAAAATTATAATTTTTTTATTAATCGCAAACATATAAATTCATTTTAAGCTGATTTCTGGCAGTTAGCAAATTTCTCGAATTGAGCCATCTAAAATCTAACTTTACCCCTATCGGTTGAGTCATATAAAATGTAACCGAAATTAATCATTAATTTTAAGGTTACATCTATGACCAACATGAGCAAAAAAGAGCTTTTAGACG
>Ga0210017_1000439_pt1 | contig 35005 bp, 21 predicted proteins | sample CryGeyCG2014_020_FD_183966 | JGI IMG/M metagenome (GOLD analysis project Ga0210017, IMG submission 183966) | Groundwater microbial communities from aquifer - Crystal Geyser CG08_land_8/20/14_0.20 (SPAdes) (version 2) | ecosystem: Environmental > Aquatic > Deep subsurface > Groundwater | place... | reverse complement strand
AACTGCCGCCCAGTACAAATGGTATGAATTGAAAACAGGCGGCGTAGGCGACTGGACCAGTTGGCCTACCGATCAGGGCGCGCCATTAGATAAAAATGGCGATCCTATGTTAATCGGTGATCAGACGATATACAGTGTCTGGAATGATTTGGCGAACCATAGCGAATATGGAACCAACAAATTGAACGCAGAGGTCCATCAGATGGGATGGGGATTCAATCGCGCCGATGCGATGGGTGATATGATCTTCGTTAAGTGGACGTTGGTCAATAAGAGCGGCCAAAACTGGGATGACACGTATTTTGTCATCTGGTCTGATCCTGATCTTGGAAATGCCAGCGATGATTTGGTTGGTTGCGATTCGACCTTAGGTCTTGGTTACTGCTACAATGCAGTAGATAATGATCAGAACTATGGTGGTGCGCCACCTGCGGCTGGTATCGATTTCTTCCAGGGACCGATTGTTACGGAAATCGGCAGTACTGTATCTTTACCTGATGGCACAGTCCTGCAAGACAAAAAGATGCTCAAAATGACATCTTTCATTTTCTATAATAATAACGATACTCCGCAAGGAAATCCACGTTCCGGCATGGATGTGTACAACTACATGAGCGGTTTCTGGAGAGATGGCACGCCAATTACGGAAGGTGGAACAGGCACAAATCCAGCAAATCCTCCCACGAAGTTTATGTTCTCGGGCGATCCTGAAACGGAAACGGGTATGGGATGGTTGGACTCCAATCCTGCCGACCGCCGTTTTTTCATGACGACTGGTCCGTTTACTATGGAACCGTGGGTTGATACTAATGGTGACGGCCTGGCTGAGTTCGGCGAACCCGGCGTTCAGGAGATTGTTGCGGGCGTCATCGTGGCAAGAGGCGCTACGAATCTGAACAGTGTTACAACGCTGAAACAGGTGGATGAATTAGCCCAGTTAGCCTATGATTTGAATTTTGTCTTGGCTAAAGCGCCGGCATCACCGGAAGTAACCATCAGTGAACTTCCTAATGAGGTAGTTCTAACGTGGAGTGGTAATTCCGAACTTAATTTTGATGGAAGTCCGTACGAATCTGGCGATCCGATTGTTGCGCAGGCATACGGTGATACCGTCATCATGGACAATACAGTGAAAGAAATTACTGATTCGACATATAATTTCTACAGTTATACTGTTTATCAGTATTCTGACGCATCAGGTGCCGACGCTGTAAAAGTAGACGGTTGGGATATTGGTAAAAATGCAGATCCAACACCTTATTCCAAACAAAGGTTCATCAGACTTTTGGTCAATAAAAATCCGGTAGTGGGTAATGTCGGTGATCCTCTCGTAAATGGAAAGGAATACTATTTTGGAGTTACCGCTGAAGGATATTTGGAATTTGGTGCACCGCAGATTTTCCCAAGTGCCGCAACCATTATTTCGGCTACTCCTCGATATACATCTGGCGTCAGATACAGCGCAGCCTATAACGACACGCTGGAGGTAACTCATGAGGCTCTGAACAGTGCGACTCCGAGCGATGGCTCAACGACAGTTTGGGTGGTCGATCCTTCCAAGACGACTGGTGCAGACTACTCCGTTACTTTCAACCCGGATTTAACCTGGAACCTCATTAAAGCGCCGGCAGATACGGTCATTGCGAATGAACCGAATCAGACTGGAAATGACGCCTATAATGTCAAAGATGGTTTGATGGTTAAAGTTCAGGGACCGGATCCGGGTATCAACCTAAATATTCCCGGACCATTTGGTGATATGCCCGGTTATAACGGATTTGGAATTACCGGCGGTAACAGATGGGTGAGCTGGCCAGTGAACTGGGGCATGGAAAGTTTCGCCGGAGCATTCGGTAATGGATTCTCATTCTTTGGTAGCGATGTCGATCCCTCAGGATATGTCGATGTTGAGATCCGATTCGCTGGAATAGGTCCTTCAGGTTGGCCACAGCCGGATTCAACCGCCGCCGCTTTAATGGCTGTCAGCAAAGCCGCCTATCCGGATCGTTGGCAGAAAGCAGTTGTTTACTGGAGGCCGACTTACGACCCACAACAGACCTTAGGCGATGTTCCTTTTACGGTGTGGGATGTGGAAAGTAATCCTCCGCGCCAATTAAAGGTTGCTTTCGTCGAGGAACCGCGCGATGGACGCGGCGGTGCCGCCAATCTCATCTGGGATATGGGATGGGGTGACGACGCCGCTTTTGGTGATTATGGCGGTCGTGAATATCTGTTCATAATAAATGAAACTTACGATGAGCAGTACACGGATTACCTGAGTGGAGCCAAAGACGGCACCTATAATGGCGTCATGTATGCCGGCGGATGGGGAATGAGATCTGTCACTCGTGCTTTCTTAAAGGATGTTTTCGAGTTTCAAATCTTTGCCAGTAACATCAATACGGCAAACGATGTATTTTCTTTCAAATCTCCTGATGCAGGCGCTGTTGCAAAAACATATTTGAAGGAAGACCTGAAAAAGATCAATGTTTTCCCGAATCCTTATTATGGATACCATAGCGGCGAAGCGAACATCTTCGAGCGTTATGTCCGATTCACGTATTTACCGGAAAAATGCACGATCAAGATATTCGATTTAGCAGGAAATCTGATTCGCAAACTTGACAAGAACGATGCAACGACCCCGTTCATGGATTGGGATTTGAAGAATCATTATGAACTGCCGGTTGCAAGCGGCGTCTATGTCTATCATGTCGATGTACCGAGTGTCGGCGAGAAAGTCGGCAAGATCGCGGTATTTACACCGAATGAGAGACTGGATACCTATTGAGGCTGTGGATGAAAAATGGACTTAAAGATGGGAGAAAATTTATGAAAAAAAGATATGTAATGATTGGGCTGTTGATATTGCTCATCATCTCCTCTCAAAGCGTATTCGCAAGCGCTCCGAAATTAGGTACAGCCGGTGCATCGGAACTCCTAATTCCAATGGGCGCTAAGAACGTCGCAATGGGCGGATCAAATATCGCGAATGTCGCCGGGACGGACGCGATCTACTGGAATCCGGCTGGCTTGGCAATGGTAAAATCCGGTGAAGCTTCCTTCACACAGATGTCCTATTTTGCGGACATGAAGGTCAGCTATCTTGCCGCCGCCGTTAACGCACAGAGGCTTGGAACATTTGGCGTCAGCCTCCAGATTCTGAGCATCGGTGACATTCCGGTTACGACTGTTCTGATGCCGGAAGGAACCGGTGAGGTTCTTAGCCCGGATTATTTGACATTAGGCGTGACTTATGCAAAACGGTTCACAGACAGAATTCTGTTCGGAACCAACGCGAAACTCATTTCCGAAAAAATCGGAACAATGAGCGCCAGCGCCGCCGCTTTCGACTTCGGTCTTCAATATGTATCGCCGTGGGGAATTTCCTTTGGTGTGACCATGAAGAATATCGGAAGCAGTATCAAATTCGACGGAACAGGTATCGAGTTTGATTCGCCTGTACCTTGGGCTAATCCTTCGGCGACAACCCGTAAGACGAAACTGGATATGGCAAGTCATGAACTGCCAACCAGTATGAATCTCGGGCTGGCTTATACCTATAATTTAGCGTCGATGGGAAAGGTTAATTTTACCGGTTCTTACAACAACAACAGTTTTGAAATCGATCACATCAATCTGGGTGCCGAGTACGGTTTCAATAATCTGTTGTTTGTCCGCGCCGGCTACACCAAGATTCTGTATCCTGACGATTGGACTTATGATAAGACCTCACAATTCGGACTCTCGTTCGGTCTTGGATTAAACCTGCAAGTCGCCGGATCGAATATCGCATTCGACTATGCGAATCGTCCGATGGAACTTTTCGATGCCAATCAGTACTTCGCGGTGTCGTTCGGATTGTAATAGAATCTGAAATCTCTAATAATAAAACGGCAGTCAGCAATGACTGCCGTTTTTTGTTTTAAAAGACGTCAATTAAATCTTTAAAGATGGGAACAGAATCAGTTGTTGATTATCTCCATGAAAAAGAGTAAATATCACCATGTTTGGCAAGGAGTTGTTGGTTTGAAGAAAAATGTTCTGACAGTCATTTTGATTAGTCTCGTTGGAATCGGATTCCTTTTCCCGGATGAATTGAGAATTGTGTCGCGTGGCGAAAACTTGACCGTACTTCGCGATGGCCCGCAGGTTCATCATCTTTCCTTTGATGATGGAAAAAACTCAAAAGGCGTTATCGTTGATACGATCTTCTATTTTCAACTGCCGGAAGTCGCCGGAAACTACGACGATTTTATTGCCAGCTACCAGGGAACGGGAGTAAGTCCGTCCGATACTTGTATCAACTGGTTTACTCTTTTGGCGCCGGGGAAAGTCAGTAAAATATTTATGCAAAATGAAAAATCCGGCGCGGCGACATGGCATATCTGGGCGCCGGCGATCGATACGAAATCTCAAGATTATCTGTTTCCCGGACAATCCGGAATCAATACGTTGTTTTCCGCAGCTCATCCTTCCGAATGTCAGTCTCAAAATCCCAGCGCTCAATTCTTGGCGGGTGTGTGGTCGCCCATCTGGAATGTCTTGGATCTGACCGCCGAATATCAAACGGAAATTAACATCGATGAAAACAATCTCAATTTCTGGGTGGGATACACGATGGATGAAGTAGGCGGACCAACGATCTGGCAGGACGGATACGCTCACAATTCCGAAATAGATGGCGCCTGCCGGAGCTTTTCTACGTTGAATGGAGAGACGCCCGGAAAATGGTACCGGAATATCGAATCCGGCGACAGCCGAAAATGGATAGCGCATCTCATGCAGATCGAAGTGATTTACGAGCAATTGCCGCCGATCATATCCGATGTCTCTCAATTTTCGGATACGTTTGATAAGCGAAAAAATGTCACGGCGAAAATCATCGAATTGGAAAATCAGACATTGACTCCGCTTCTTAACTATAAATATCACAACAACGATGCGTGGTTAACCCAATCGATGATCAGCACGCAGGAAGATACATTCTTCGCAGTGCTTGAAGCAAATCCGGGCGACAGTGTCTATTATTTTGTCTCTGCTGAAGACGAAACGGGACTACGGGTTGAATCCGATGTCAACTACTATGTCGTTCTGGCACCGCCGGAAGAGCGGACAGTATTGGTAATAAAAGATAATCCGTGGGCAATCGATTCGATCTATACGCAGGCATTCGATTCCATCGGAAGCGCATATTTATTGTGGGATACCGGCGTCCATCGAGGGATCGATTCTTCGGTGATTCACTACCCGCAATTTTCGATGATCGCCGTTTTCGGATGCCGGAGTAAAATCGTTCCGCTTCTCGACTCAACGAGCGCCGATCCATGCAATTTTCGGGAATATCTACAAAATGGCGGCGGTCTTATGTTGGTGGATATGGACTATTTTTATAGTTGGGGGATGCCGAAATCCGGGCGATTTTACGAAGGGGATTTCGCTTACGATTATTTTGGAATTGGAACGTATGAAAACGATCCGGATGATAGTGTCTCCGTCGCCGGCGGAACAGCCGACACAGAAGTGAACGGCGTTGCTGGCAATTCGTTAACCGATTCATTTTCTTCGACAAATGCCTATGGACCGCTTAGGTTCGACCTGATCGGAGGAAAGAGTGAAAACTGGAGCGACTATGTCGTGCCCGGAAATAACGGCAAAAGTATTTTCAAGGGATCGGTATCCAATAAGGACATGGCAATCAGAAAAGAGGATGGAAAATTCCGAACGCTTTTTTTCTCTTTTCCAGTCGAACTGTCAACCGCATGGGAGTTTCGTTCCCTGATGCAAAATGCGGTTCAATGGCTCGAAGATCGGCCCGTGAAGATCGAACCTGAGACGGCAATCGCTTCAAAAGTTGAATTGCTGACGAATTTCCCAAATCCGTTCAACGCGAGCACAAGAATCCGATACCAAATTATAAATAAAGGACTCGTTCGCATCTGTATCTATGACATCAAAGGAAATCTCGTGAAAATTCTCGTAAACGATCGTCGATCAGCCGGTCTTTATGAAATGAACTGGAACGGAATAGACCGGTTCGGGCAATCTGTTGCGTCGGGCGTTTATTTTCTGAGAATCGAATCAGATCATTCAACGAGAAATCGAAAGATATTACTGGTACGATAAGAGTTGGAATGAAAAACGGAAGTAATCGACAATTGTTGAATAATTTTTTCTTCTTTCAGATATTGGTTATCGTCTTCTGTCTAACCGGACGGCTCGGTTCTCAGACCCGGCTCTCTCCAGGTCAGGAATTGAAATCGACCATTCTTCAAATGGCTCAGGAGTTCACTAAGGTCGGCGATTGGAAAAATGCGCTGATAACATATCATGAATTTTTGTACCGATTTCCCAAAGATACACTTGTGTCGTCGATTTACTTAAAGATCGCGATGATAAATGAGGAAGCAGGAAATAAAGAGGTTGCTGAAAAGCGGTATCGCGAGTGTATTACGAGGTGTGTAGGAACGGAATCTGATATTGAAAGCAGGTTACGGTTTGCGCTATTTTTATACGAGCAGAAACATTTTCGGGAAAGTCTGGAGTTTTCTGCACGTCAACCGGAGCCGGTTTTCCAGACTATTCTTCTCTATGATTTAATAAATCTTCATGCGATTATAGAAGCCGATTCGCTTGCAAGACGATTGATAGATTTGAATACGCAGAAGATGCCGATTATTGAGATATATTTTCAGCAAAAAGCGCCAGAAGGAATTTCATTATTTTTTAGAAAGTGGGGCGCATTGTCGTTGTCTGTTCTGATTCCGGGATCTGGTCAGATGTTGCTGGGCGATTATTGGGATGCAGGGCTGACGCTAACTGGGTTTGTGAGTTTGGTTGGCGCCGCGGTGTTTATAAACAGTGTTCACTCATCGTTTTTTTATGTGATTGGAACCAGCGCAGTGTTTTACTATGTTGGGAATCTATATTCGGTGGTTCAGATGAAAGATGGGTACCAATCGGCAGTTCGGGAAAAGAAGATAATCCGGTTGACGGATCGGTATACACTTCGTGAGGCATTGCAATTAAGCCCGCTGATGGGTAAAATAAATTAAAATTTTTCTAAAATATTTCTTGCACTCAATTGTAAAATGTCTTACATTCACCCCGCTAATTGAGAATTGATTTTGATGCAAAAATCGAAAAGGATTTTGCATGAAATATGAGTGCTTTTTGACAAGAGAGATAGTGCGAGCGTCTAAGATGAGTGTGGGGTTAAACCTGAAATTTTTCAATAATTAATACAACGGAGAGTTTGATCCTGGCTCAGGACGAACGCTGGCGGCGTGCTTAACACATGCAAGTCAAGGAGAATTCCGGCTTCGGTCGGATAGTAAACTGGCGCACGGGTGAGTAACACGTGGGTAATCTACCTTCGGGATTGGGATAACCCGCCGAAAGGCGGGCTAATACTGGATAAGGCCTCGGTTTTGTTATCGAGATGAAAGATGGGGATCTTCGGACCTATCGCCTGAGGATGAGCCTGCGTCTGATTAGTTAGTTGGTGAGGTAATGGCTCACCAAGACAGCGATCAGTAGCTGGTCTGAGAGGATGATCAGCCACATTGGGACTGAGATACGGCCCAAACTCCTACGGGAGGCAGCAGTGAGGAATTTTGCGCAATGGCCGAAAGGCTGACGCAGCAACGCCGCGTGACTGATTGAAGCTCTGAGGAGTGTAAAGGTCTGTCGTTGGGGAAGAATGTATCCGATGAGAATATTTTCGGATAGTGACGGTACCCGATGAGAAAGCTCCGGCTAACTCCGTGCCAGCAGCCGCGGTAATACGGGGGGAGCAAGCGTTGTCCGGAATCACTGGGCGTAAAGAGCGCGTAGGCGTCTCGATAAGTTTCTGGTTAAATTCTTCTGCTCAACGGAAGGCCTGCCAGAGAAACTGTCGGGATTGAGTTCAGAAGAGGGAAGCGGAATTCCTGGTGTAGCGGTGAAATGCGTAGATATCAGGAAGAACACCGGTGGCGAAGGCGGCTTCCTGGTCTGACACTGACGCTGTGGCGCGAAAGCGTGGGTAGCAAACAGGATTAGATACCCTGGTAGTCCACGCCGTAAACGATGGATACTTGGTGTTGGGGGCTCGACCCTTCCAGTGCCGTAGTTAACGCGTTAAGTATCCCGCCTGGGGACTACGACCGCAAGGTTGAAACTCAAAGGAATTGACGGGGGCCCGCACAAGCGGTGGAACATGTGGTTTAATTCGATGCAACGCGAAGAACCTTACCTGGGCTTGACATATATTAGAAAGATTTGGGAAACCAGATTCCTTGCCGGCTTTTGTCGGTAACTGATATACAGGTGGTGCATGGCTGTCGTCAGCTCGTGTCGTGAGATGTTGGGTTAAGTCCCGCAACGAGCGCAACCCCTACTCTTAGTTGCCATCAGGTTATGCTGGGCACTCTAAGAGGACTGCCGAGGACAACTCGGAGGAAGGTGGGGATGACCGTCAAGTCAGTATGTCCCTTACGTCCAGGGCTACACACGTGTTACAATGGCCGGCACAACGGGTTGCTATACCGCAAGGTGGAGCCAATCCCTTAAAACCGGTCTCAGTTCGGATTGGAGTCTGCAACTCGACTCCATGAAGCCGGAATCGCTAGTAATCGCGGATCAGAACGCCGCGGTGAATACGTTCCCGGGCCTTGTACACACCGCCCGTCACGCCATGGAAGTCGGTAGCACCCGAAGTCGTTAGCCTAACCCCGAGCAATCGGGGGAGGAGGCGCCGAAGGTGAGACTGATGACTGGGGCGAAGTCGTAACAAGGTAGCCGTACCGGAAGGTGCGGCTGGATCACCTCCTTTCTAAGGAGAATCCGCCATCTGGCGGATAGGTCGACACACTTGTTGAAGCTGTCTCGCACTTCTCTTGTCGATACCGGGCTTATAGCTCAGCTGGTTAGAGCGCACGCCTGATAAGCGTGAGGTCGGTAGTTCGAGTCTACCTAGGCCCACGCCTGAAGGCTCAGGCTCAGTTTGAAAAGTGAATTTGGAAGCTCCGAAAGGGGCTATAGCTCAACTGGGAGAGCGCTGCCCTTGCACGGCAGAGGTTACCGGTTCAAACCCGGTTAGCTCCACGAGATTTGGACAGTAATGTCCAACCCGTTCTTTGACATTGGGAGAAATGATTCAATAAAAATAACTAATGAAGTCTACTTCATAAAAAGGCTTTTGGTCAAGATAATAAGGGCAATTGGTGGATGCCTAGGCATATAGAGGCGATGAAGGACGTGGCTAGCTGCGATAAGCTTCGGTGAGGTGCAAACAACCTTTGATCCGGAGATTTCCGAATGGGGCAACCCTTCATGAGTAATATCATGAAACTTCCGGTTGAATATATAGACCGGATAGAGCGAACGGGGAGAATTGAAACATCTTAGTAACCCCTGGAAAAGAAAACAACCGTGATTCTCCTAGTAGCGGCGAGCGAACGGGGAATAGCCCAAATCTGTTTTATGTTCAAGCCTGCCGGCGTTGTAAAACAGGCGTAGCGGGGCGATTTTGGAGAGATCGGCAGGTCTCTCGACAAGTCAAAAATCTGCACATTATTTGAATAGCTCTGGAAAGGGCTAACCGCAGAAGGTGATAGTCCTGTAGAAGAAAATCTGCAGGCTTGTTGAAAGTCGTTCCCAAGTACCACGGATCACGAGGAATTTTGTGGGAATCTACCGGGACCACCCGGAAAGGCTAAATACTCCTATATGACCGATAGTGAACTAGTACCGCGAGGGAAAGGTGAAAAGTACTCCTGACGGAGAGTGAAATAGAACCTGAAACCGATTGCTTACAATCTGTCGGAGTCCGCCTATGGCGGATGACGGCGTGCCTTTTGCATAATGAGCCAGCGAGTTGCTCGTAGGTTGCGAGATTAATCCAAAACGGAGGAGTCGCAGCGAAAGCGAGTTTTAATAGAACGAATAGTAACTTGCGGCAGACCCGAAGCCGGGTGATCTATCCATGGACAGGATGAAGTTCCGGTAACACGGAATGGAGGTCCGAACTCACCAGCGTTGAAAAACTGGGGGATGAGCTGTGGATAGGGGTGAAAGGCCAATCAAACCCGGTGATAGCTGGTTCTCCCCGAAATATTTTTAGGAATAGCCTTGCATGTAGTGTAGCGGAGGTAGAGCTCTGAATGGACTAGGGGTCTTACCAGATTACCAAATCCAACCAAACTCCAAATGCCGTTTACATGCTGTGCAGGAGTCAGGCTGCGGGGGATAAGCTTCGTGGCCGAGAGGGAAATAACCCAGATCGATAGCTAAGGTCCCTAAATACAGGGTAAGTGAGTAAGGATGTGAAATTACACAGACAGCTAGGATGTTGGCTTAGAAGCAGCCACCATTTAAAGAGTGCGTAATTGCTCACTAGTCAAGTGGTTTTGCGCCGATAATTTACGGGACTGTAAACCCTGTTACCGAAGCTTCGGACACCGACACTTGTGTCGGTTTGGTAGGGGAGCGTTCCATCAACCTGTGAAGGTCAATCGTGAGGTTGGCTGGAGGAAATGGAATTGAGTATGCTGGCATTAGTAGCGATAATTCCGATGAGATTTCGGAACACCGAAAGCCTAAGGTTTCCTGAGTAAAGTAAATCTGCTCAGGGTTAGTCGGGCCCTAAGCCGAGGCCGAGAGGCGTAGGCGATGGATAACAGGTTGAATATTCCTGTACCGTCTGTTTGTCGTTTGAGCTATGGGGTGACGCAGGAGTGAAAGGTCAGCCGGGTGTTGAACGTCCCGGTTTAAGCAGGTAGAGGGATCTGATTGGCAAATCCGTTAGGTCATACCTCGAGACGCGAATAGGAGTCCTCTGGACACAAACTGACCCTAAACAAGCTGACTAGAAAAGCCTCTATGCGAGATGAATAGATGTCCGTACCACAAACCGACACAGGTAGGCGAGGAGAGTATCCTAAGGTGACGAGATAGCTCTAGTTAAGGAACTAGGCAAATTTGCCCCGTAACTTCGGAATATGGGACGCCTTGAGTAGGTCAATCCGATTACTTCGGTAAGCCGGAAGCGCCCAAAAAGGCCACAGTGAAAAGGTCTTGGCGACTGTTTACTAAAAACACAGGTCTATGCTAAGCCGTAAGGCGATGTATATGGACTGACACCTGCCCGGTGCTGGAAGGTTAAGGGGACGAGTCATCCCGACTTGTCGGGAGAAGCCCTGAACTGAAGCCCCAGTAAACGGCGGCCGTAACTATAACGGTCCTAAGGTAGCGAAATTCCTTGTCGGGTAAGTTCCGACCCGCACGAATGGTGTAACGACTTGGACACTGTCTCAACTAGAGCCTCGGCGAATTTGTAATGCCGGTGAAGATGCCGGCTACCCGCAGCGGGACAGAAAGACCCCGGAACCTTTACTATAACTTGGCATTGGATTTTGGTTTTGTACGTGTAGGATAGGTGGGAGACTTTGAAGCGTCGACGCTAGTCGGCGTGGAGTCGTCCTTGAAATACCACCCTTATAATGCTAGGATTCTAACCCATCCGCCTGAATCGGCGGAGGGGACATTGTCAGGCGGGTAGTTTGACTGGGGCGGTCGCCTCCTAAAGAGTAACGGAGGCTCCCAAAGGTTCCCTCAGCACGGTTGGTAATCGTGCGCAGAGTGTAAAGGCATAAGGGAGCTTAACTGCGAGACCAACAAGTCGAGCAGATGCGAAAGCAGGGCTTAGTGATCCGGCGGTAGCGAGTGGAAGTGCCGTCGCTCAAAGGATAAAAGGTACTCTGGGGATAACAGGCTGATCTCCTCCAAGAGTTCACATCGACGAGGAGGTTTGGCACCTCGATGTCGGCCCGTCACATCCTGGGGCTGGAGAAGGTCCCAAGGGTTGGGCTGTTCGCCCATTAAAGTGGCACGCGAGCTGGGTTTAGAACGTCGTGAGACAGTTCGGTCCTTATCCGCTGTGGGCGCAGGAGATTTGAGGGGGGCTATTCTTAGTACGAGAGGACCAGAATGGACGAACCTCTGGTGTACCAGTTGTGCCGTCAGGTGCACCGCTGGGTAGCTAAGTTCGGTTAGGATAAACGCTGAAAGCATATAAGTGTGAAACCTTCCCCAAGACGAGATCTCCCTCCCGCCGAAAGGCGGGACTTAAGGCTCCTTGTAGATTACAAGGTTGATAGGTCATAGATGTAAGGCCAGTAATGGTTTTAGTCGAGTGATACTAATAAGCCGTGCGTCTTGGCCAAAACTTTTTGTAAAATAGATTTCGATAGTTATCATTGAATCATTCTCCCAATAAAATCTTTTTCCGGTGGCTATAGCGAAGGAGAAATACCCGATCCCATCTCGAACTCGGAAGTTAAGCCCTTCAGCGCCGATGATACTGTCCCGGTAGCGGGATGGAAAAGTAGGTCGTCGCCGGGGAATCTTTAAAAAACGTCCTGATTCTCTATCAGGACGTTTTTTTTGTTGATTCTCGACTCATCCGGTTTTATATTCATTTCATGGTTTATCAATTTTACGTTTATTTTATTTTGCTTCGCTCGAATCGTATTGCTCTATCTCACAATTATTCTCGGCGTTCACCCGTATTTTTAAACAGAAGTTGTAGGAGTGACAGATGAAAAAGAAAAATTTACTTTTCGCAGTCGTTTTTTTGGCATCCGCGTTGTCTCTCAACGCCCAGCAGGCACAGGGAACCCTGGACCTCAAAACTAACTATTTTTATAACATGGAGACGTTCTATCTTCTCGATTTCGATTTTAATAACGGTAGAAATAGTCCCGATTTCTTCTCTTATTCACTTTCGTATCAACCTAATGATCCTGTTAATGGAGCACCGATCAAGATTTGTATCGAGTTTGAAATGTCAGCTGATGTTCCTTCTCTGAACCTTACCAATCGCCGCGTGTTCTATATCAAAACCCAACCATTCGATTTTAAAGGCGAGGTCACGATTTCAAGCCAGGATCTTGACATGAACATGAAAAATATTTATTACACGGATGGTCGGCCATTAACAGGCATTAGAATCGACGATAGCGATTTTCTTCCGGAGTCTGATATGAAGAGAATCCAAACGATGATTTATACTTTTGGAAAACTTCCATCGGGCAACTACATGTTCGATTTTAGCATCCTGAACGAAAACGGTGAAATGTTAAAGAACCAGAGCCAGACCGTATCAATCGCCAATCCAGCGACGCTCGATCTGGTTTCACCCGGTGGCGCTCTAGAAGACAATTTCGAGATTTCTACGCTTTACCCGGTTTTCCAGTGGGAATCGATAGACTTCATGTGGAGCCCGGCAAATTGTTCCGAATGCGGTTACTATATCCGCGTCACCGAATATAATCAATCGCGGCACAGTTCTATCGAGGAGGCAATGAACGATCGGGCAAACCTTCCGTATCCCGACAATGGACGCTTTTTTAAACTACCGTCTATTTTTGTACCCAATGCCGGTGCGGCTGATCTCTACACGGCTGATAATACCTTTCAATTTCCATTGACTGGTGCAAAATCTCTTGAGAGCGGGAAAACGTACGTTTGGCAGGTTCAAAAATCCTATCCAACAACATCCGGTCCAGAAACGGTTGAAAGTCCGATCTTTGTATTTAAAACAACCGCCACCGGCGCTTCCGGAGGTATCTCAAACGCCGCGCAATATTTACAGTTGCTGGAACAGCTCGTCGATCCATCTCTTTTGCAAAGTTTGCTGACCGGTGAACTCAACGGATATTCGCCCACCGGCGTCGTAACGTTGAATAACAGTCAACAGTTGACGTTCGATCAGCTATCTGCGCTGGTCACTCAGGCTCTCACGGGGAAGATTACCATCAAACCGCCGATAACGATTGAGTAGGAGTAACAACAATGAAAAAAATTAACCTGCTAACAATTTTTACGCTCGTGCTTCTTATCTTTGCACAGGGCATCAGTCAGGACAAGATAGCGTTGATTCTGAAAGCGCGCGGGAAAACATCTATCAAACGCGCTCAGGGAGTGGATTTCAAATCGGGAGTTACCGTCGGAACACCGCTCTATTCCAAAGATCAAATCAAAACAGGCGACGATGGATATGCCGCAATCGTCTTTCTGGACGATAAGACGCAGATCAAAGTGCGTGAAAACACCGAAATGGTCATCTCCGGAGATCGGAAACCAGAGGCAATTTCCAAACTAATTTCAATGCAGTTTGGAACGCTCAAAGCAGAAGTGACGCCAATGAAAAAGGGTGAATTTACAATAGCGACACCAACCTCTGTCGCATCAGTAAAAGGAACCGTTTTCTGGGTTCAGTCCGATCCGATCAATGGTGATGCATTTTATGGCATTTCTGGGTTGGTTGAAGTGACTAATAATGAAAGCGGAGCGATTATACTCGTCGGTGCGAATCAAACAGGAACATCAATGCCTGATGGTGAGACGGGCGTTGAATCAACACAATCCGGCGAAGCTCCAGAAGATAAACCCGAACAGGGAACTGAGATGATCAATTCACTGAGAATTCAATTCCAAAATCCATCCGGCGAAACGAAAGATTTACGTATCGATTACAAATAATTTAATGTAGTTGGCTTTAAATAATTGTTGTGGTGAATTGTATGCATTCTTGTAAGATACTATGTCTAGTTCTCATGACGTTCCTGTCGGAGTCGGCTTTCGGTCAGGTGAAAATTCTGCATTCTCCGCCGAGGAAAGTATATACCAACACGCCGATTCTTATCGAATCCATTATCGAAGGGAATCAGGTAGGTATTCAGAGAGTTCGGATGTTTTTCCGGGAAACCGGACAATCGGCATATATCGAAGGCGACATGTCCGAATATATGGGCGTTTACAAAGCCATGATTCCTGCCGAATATGTGAAAGAAAGCGGCGTTGAATACCTTATCGTCGCCGAATTTACAGATGGAAGTATGTGCGCCTATCCGGAAACCGATCCGTATAATGTGCCGATGTTTTTAACAGTACGAAGAAAAATCGATGCGTCCGGCAACGTGCGCAACGCATATCTGGATGCGCAGGGTGGGATTCCCAGCAATGTAATTGTACTGAGTCCAGAGGAAGGCGAAATTGTACCTGCTGAAGAAGTGCTTGTGGCGGTTTCAATGTTTTCTGCGCCCGATGTAGCTCTTCAAAGTATTATTGTCGATCTTGACGGAAAAAATATTACGCGGGAAGCGGAAATCACTGAAGACTTGGTTTCAGTCTGTCCCAAAAACATGACGCCCGGAATTCACACGCTGAAAATGGTGATGAACAATCGTCTCGGAGATCCGTTCTCTCCGATCGTCGTTCACTTCACCGTCGTCCGCAATGTCAAAGAAGCCAAGCGGTTTATGGATGTTTCTTCGCGCATCACGGCCGAGACAAACTCCGAACAGGTAAGAGGCATCCGGCAGAACATTAGCCAAATTCGGGGCGATCTGTCCGGCCAATTCGATTGGCTCCAGTTCAATGCGCAAGTCCTGAGAACGTCACTGGAAGATCCGAATAAACAGCCGAAGAACCGGATTACCGCCAGTCTGACCAGTTCCTTTCTGGATTTGCGGTTTGGCGACGTGAATCCGCGTTTCTCGGAATTTGGTCTGAACGGAAAACGCGTCCGCGGTATTGAAGCCGACCTCAAACTGAAATACTTCAACTTCCATTTCATCACGGGCGAAACCGAAAGAGTCATTCCGGGAACGATCAGCGATATTCCAGACACTTTGGCTAGCGGATTGGAAGACTCGTTGGAATACTCGCGTACCGGTTATACTTATTCCCGTAAATTATGGGCATTTCGTCCCTATTTCGGGAGCGGCAAGCATTTTCAGTTCGGGCTTTCGTTTTTAAAAGCTCTCGATGATACGTTGTCGGTGAAGAAAAATTACGGCGGCATCCGCGATGGTTCCGGCGTCAACATTACTATGGCCGGATCCAACAAACCGCAGGATAATATCGTTCTCGGCACAGACCTGCTTTTCTCGTTCGATAACCGGCGCTTTGTCTGGAAAACCGATTTCGCAGTCTCCTATACAAACCGCGATATTACCGGCGGCCCACTAAGCAAAGAAGACTTAGATACTTTCGCGCCCGGCGACACCGTTCGAAATGATACGCTTACTTTTCAGGGTATGAATATTACTCTGAAAGATATTCCGTTCGACTTGGATGATTTCGGCTGGCTTTTTATCATCAACCAAAATATCAAGCCGTTCTTTCCCATTGATCTGGACACGACCGGCATCGGACTTTACTCGTTTTTAAATATGCCGTCGTCGGCCTTTAAGACCTTTTTAACGCTCAATTATTTTAACAATTACTTCACTTTCAAATACCAGCGCGTCGGACCGGAATTTGTCTCGCTGGGAAATCCGTATCAGCGCACCGACGTTCAGGGCTTTCGGGTCGGCGATAAAATCCGCCTTTTCGGCAACAGGCTATTCGTGACGCTGAACTTTGAACAATTACGCGACAACTTGAACAAAGACAAGAGCGGTACAACAACAACGACGACGTTTTCCGCCGGAATCTCGCTTTATCCGGGAGAAGGTCTGCCGACTGTGAATTTTAACACGATGCAGTACGGCCGAAAGAATGACATCGAAACTCTCGACACGACTTATTACTATAATCCGACGACGCCGACTGTGGTCGATTCCTTCCTCTTGCGGGATAAACGCGAATCCAATATGACGATGCGACAGGACATCACGATTTCGCATCTCATCGAGTTCGGCGGCGTCAAACATCACTTTAACATATCGTATGCGAATTCCGACCGGAGCGACCGTGTCAGCGGCAGAGTTGCAGGGTACCAATTCAATTCCATGTCCACATCGATGATCAGTTTCGGAATCAACTCGACATTCAAATTCCCACTGAAGACTTCTCTGAAGATTTCGACCAATAAGAATGAGAGCGGACTTGCAAGCAAACCTTATAACTTTTTATCAATAGCCACGCAAGGACAATATGATTTCTTGAAGGGTAAGATCAGCGTTCTCGGAGGGTACAATCTGATGAACGGCTCTGGACTCGTTGACTTTTCCCAACATAATGTCTTTATCGGAGCATATTACCGATTTTTTAAAATACACACGCTTCGTGGAAGGCTAAACGAAACACTGATCGCAGACCGCCTTTCCGATGAAAGTTTTAATGACTTGAGTTTTAGCCTATCATATTCCGTTGAACTCTAAATCCGTCGGCTGATAGTATGAAGAAAAATATCATCAAACAGGCCGGATGGGGACTCTCCATCTCGGCAGTCATCTCTTTAATCGTTTCTGTTCTCTTCCTCTTTGGTGCATTCAGGGAGTTTGAACTAAAATTGCTGGACATGAGGGTTAAATCTCGTGGCATTCAGGACATCTCGAAATCCAATCTTGTCATCGTAGCGGTTGACGATCAAACTTTCAAAAGTTGTATCGATCGTTATCCGTATCCGCGTGAATATTATGCCACACTGATCGAAAACCTGAACGAAGTCGGCATCAAACAAATCATGTTCGATATTCAATTCACGGAGCCGGATTATAAAAATCCTAAGGGTGATCAGATTCTGGCGGATGCCATCCGCAAATACGGAAACGTGATTTTGGCAGGGAAAATTGCGCGGGAATTCACACGTGGCGGTGTTTACAGCTATGCCGACGAACCGCTTCCCGTATTGTTGGAAACCGGCAGTGAATGGGGTGTCGTTGGAGAGATGCAGGACCCGGACGGTTTCACCCGTCGTTACTCCATTTTTGAAGAATATCAGGAGAAATATGTTTATTCTCTGGGCAGTAAAATCTTCCTTCATGAAAATGGAATTTATGGGAATCCGAAGCTCCAATTCGATAAAGGCTATTTCATTTTTTCCGATTCCAGCGATTTGCACACAGCCCGCGTTCTCGGACATCGCGGTAGTCAAGGTTTTGAGCAGACAATTCTGATCAATTACAGCGGACCGGCGGCAACCTTTCCAACCTATTCGATGTCGGCCGTTCTCGACGATGCCGATTTCGATCTTAGAGACGAAGAGGATACGGATTATCTGGAGATTTTTAAGAGAAATTCGATTTATCCTTACGAACTGCGGTTAGCCATGCTTGGCGATTCTGCCAAACAGGCATTGGCGCTGGAGGCGCTCGCCGTCGGCGACACCGCAAAAGTCGATTCGGTTCTCGACGCGATGAATCCGTTCAAAGGGAAAATCGCGCTGATCGGTGTCTCCATCGAAGAACTCCACGACAATAAATTCACGCCGTACTACAACTTCGCGGGCAATCGGCGACTAATGCCGGGCGTGGAGACGCACGCGCATGCCATTCAGACGATGCTCGACGGAAAATTCATCACCGCATTACCGTTCACGACTGACATTATTCTCATTATTCTTTTCTCGCTGATAACGGCTATACTCGTTTCTATTGCTCGGCCGGTGGTCGGCGGCGTCGCGATGCTTGTGCTTTCAGCTCTAACTTTAAGCGGTTCGTTTTGGATGTTTTCTCATCGTTCCGTCTGGATTTACCTGTTTCCGATTTTAACCGGCATCGTGCTCAGTTATGTCGGCGGCGTGGTGTATCAATTTCTATCGGAACAAAAGGAAAAGAAAAAGATTCGCGGCATGTTCCAGACTTATATGTCGCCGAAAGTTTTAAAATATCTGGAAGACCATCCGGATGCGTTTAGTTTGTCGGGTGAAAAGCGCGAGGCGACGATGTTTTTCTCGGATGTCGCGAATTTTACAACAATTTCCGAGAGCCTTTCCGCGGAAGAACTCGCTGTCGTTTTAAATAAATATCTTTCACCGATGACCGAAATCCTGATGAAATACGACGGATATGTCGATAAATACGAAGGCGACGCCATCATGTGCGATTTCGGCGTACCGATGGAGGACCCAGATCACGCATGGAAAGCCTGTTTTGCAACAATCGAACAACAGGAAAGATTGGTTGAAGCCCGTTCCGAAATCAAACGTGATCACGGATGCGACATTTATGTCAGAATGGGCGTCAACTCCGGGGTCGTTTCCGCCGGGAACATGGGCTCAGCCCAGCGATTTCAATATACTGTCATGGGTGATGCTGTCAATCAGGCTTCGCGATTTGAGGGCGCTAACAAGCAGTATGGAACGTACATGATGATCGGCGAAGAAACGCACCGACTCGCTAAAGATCACATCGAAGTTCGCGTTCTGGACAGACTTGTTGTCAAAGGAAAACTGATACCAATCACCGTCTATGAACTGATGAGCAAAAAAGGCTTGCTCACCAACTTCCAGCAGGAAATCGCCGGTCATTTTACTCGTGGAATCGAACTGTACTGGGAGCAAAACTGGGACTCTGCGATTCGGAATTTCAAAAACGCGATTGCAGTAACTGGCACTGACGCGCCATCGACTATTTTTATCGGCAGATGCGAGATATTTAAGAAAAATCCGCCCGGCGAAAACTGGCAGGGCGAGTTTATCATGACGACCAAATAGATTTTATTTCTACCTCAGGGTCATTCCTGACGTGGAAAAATTCAGAATTTTACCTTGAGAAACAGGCAAGAGTGGGTATATTATATCGATTTTTTAGATGGATGAAGAACTGACATAATTTCGCTCGATTATCGACGGAATAAATAGATAAAATGATCCGAATTAGCAGGAGAAAAAATGGTAACCAGACGCGGTAAAATACTCTGGGTCGATGACGAAATCGACTTACTCCGGTCGCATATACTCTTTTTGAAAAGCCGCGGGTTCGATGTGATTCCCGTATCGAATGGAAACGACGCCATTAGGATCGTCTCGCAGGAAAATATCGACGTCGTTCTGCTCGACGAAATGATGGCGGGAAAAGACGGACTGACAACGCTTTCGGAGATGAAAGTCATCAAACCCGGCTTACCGGTTATTATGATTACCAAAAATGAAGAAGAAAGCCTGATGGAAAAAGCCATCGGAAGCAAGATCACGGATTATCTGACCAAACCGGTGAATCCCAGCCAAATTTTAATGGCATGCAAAAAAATTCTCGAGCAGAAAAGCATTTCTTCCGAACACGCATCCAAGAATTACATGGAAGAGTTTCAAGAAATTTCCGAGATGCTGTACGAAGATCTTGGAAGCGACGACTGGATCAACATCTATAAAAAATTAGCCGGTTGGGATATTGAATTTGACGATCATCCCGATTTGGGACTCAAAGAGACGCTGGAAGATCAGGTGCGCGACTGCAACATCGAGTTTGGAAAATTCATCGAGAAAAAATATACCGATTGGTTAAAAGAAGACCGCCATTTTCGTCCGACGATCTCTCCGGATGTTCTCTATAAATATGCCTTTCCGTATTTGAAAAACAACGAAAAGGTGCTTTTTATTGTGATCGATTGTATGCGGTTAGATCAGTGGTTGACATTTGAGCCGCTTTTATACGATTTTTACAACATACGGACGGATTATTACTTTTCCACGATTCCTACTGCGACGCCGTATTCGCGGAATTCTATTTTTAGCGGACTTTTCCCCGACGAAGTTCAAAAACTTCATCCGGACATCTGGGAAAGAGCAGAAGAAGACGAAACTTCGATGAACAAGTATGAATCGCAACTGCTCGAGAATCTATTCAGGAGAGAATCGATCGATCTGAAGAACGGAATGAAATATATCAAAGTTCTCGACTCGACGGCTGGTTGGGCGACGGATAAAAAACTCTCGTCGCTTTTGGAGAGCTCTTTCATCGCGCTGGTCGTCAATTTTGTCGATGTGCTGGCTCATCGGCGCTCTGATTCGGAAATTCTCCGGGAGATCGTGCCTAATGAAGCCAGTTACCGCTCGGTTGTACGGACATGGTTTCAACACTCCTGGATATATTCCGTCCTACGAAAATTTGCCGAACATGATTTCACTGTTATCCTGACCAGCGATCACGGAAGCATCCGTGTCCGGAATGACGTCAAGGTTATCGGTGACAAAGAAACCTCGCCAAGCATCCGGTTTAAATACGGACGAAATTTGAACTGTTCGCCCAAATATTCCATCGTCATCAAAGATCCATCTAAATACCGGCTTCCCGATCTGGGTATCAACAACAATTATCTGGTCGCTAAAGAAAATTTCTATTTCGTCTATCCGACGAATTATCACAAATTTGAATCCTATTACCGCGATACATTCCAGCACGGCGGCATCTCTATGGAAGAAATGATTTTGCCTATTGTTACGCTTTCCCCAAAATAAACGATGATAGAAATTCAAACGCATTCTGCTACGGAAACGATTCGTATTGGCGTGATTGTTGCCGGGTTTTTGAGACCGGGGGATGTTATTGCATTTACGGGTGATCTTGCCGCCGGAAAAACGACGATGATCAAAGGAATCTGTGCCGGATTGAATGTTAGCCAAAATGTTGACAGCCCGACCTTCACGCTCGTCAATGAATATTCCGGCAGATTTCCGGTATATCATATCGACTGTTATCGGGAACATCGCACCGAAGAATGGCTGGAACTTGGAATTCAGGAATATCTGTTTGATGACGGAGTTTCCTTGGTCGAATGGGCGGAAGAAATTGCATCGCTTCTGCCTACGAGTGCGGTTCATATCGTTATTGAGCAGAATATTTCAGATGAATCGTTCCGACGGATTAAACTGACCGCCGATCCAAATATGGAAGCGGATTTGCTTCACTTAATTTCCTTAAATGAGGATTGCAAATGCTGATTTTGGGCATTGATACATCGACACAAAATACGAGTGTCGGCCTGGCAGAAAATGGAAAATCCGTTGGTGTTCGCTCCGTTTTTGGAAAATCCGTAGCCTCCGAAAAACTTCTTTTGCTGACCGATGAACTACTTCAAACCGGTTATTCATTTAATGATGTTGACGCTATCGCCGTCAGCATCGGTCCGGGTTCGTACACCGGTTTGCGAATTGGGTTGGCAACCGCCAAGGGACTTGCTTTGCCGAAAAATTTACCGGTTTTACCCGTTCCGACATTTTCCGCATTGGACTACGTCGCCCGCCAAGAATGGAGCGAGAATGTCATCCTTTTTCTACGTTCTCATCAGGAATTTGTCTATTATTGTAAATCGACTGCCGGTTTGACGCAATTTCCCATTTCACACGATACGTTCCAAAAAGTAATCGAGCATTTTTCGGACGTTTCCATTTTTATCGGTGACTCCGAATTTTCCATGCCGGAAGGAAAACGACTATTTCTAAGGTATCCGCAAGGCGATCACATTGCGGTACTTGCTTTTCAAAATTACGATGATCTGGTTCAAAAAAATTCGGCTGAATTGGAACCGGAATATCATTCAAATCTGGAGGTTGTCAGCTGGACGAAGAAAAGCAGGTAAAAATTCGACGCGCCGACGAGTCAGATTTAGCGTCGGTCATGGCGATTGAAGAAAAATCGTTTTCGTCCGCTTGGACGATGGACTTTTTCCGCCATGAAATGTACAATTCGCTGAGCCATTTTCTCGTGGCGACTCTGGGAAAGACCGTCGTCGGCTATATCATTTTTTGGGTGATTACCGATGAATCGCATGTCGCGAACCTCGCAGTTCACCCCGATTACCGTAAACAGAATATTGGAGATAGCCTCTTGAAATTCGCTATCTATTTTTCCCTGTCGAAAGGCGCAAGAATGATGACACTGGAAGTCAACGAGAATAACGCCGCCGCTGTCGCGCTTTATGGAAAAAACGAGTTTAAGCAAGTCGGCAAACGAATAAAATATTATGAAAATAGAGACGATGCGTTTATTTTAACCCGTAGTTTGTAGTGGAAGCGTATGGCTGATTGGTTTAAAAGAACAAAACAAGGTCTTCTCGGTTCGAAAAAAAAGGTAATTCCTGACGGTCTTTGGCTGAAGTGCCCGACCTGTTCGGAATATTTATACAAGCGAGAACTGGAGAAAAATTTCTGGGTTTGCCCGCAATGCCGCCATCATTTCCGAATTCCGTATTACGATTATCTGCAAATTTTATTAAATGGGAAATTCGAGGAATTCAACGCCGATATTTGCTCGACAGATCCGCTGGAATTCAAGGCTTCCAAACGTTATGATGAGCAATTGAAGGAAGCGATCACGGACACCGGCATCAACGAAGCGGTGATCACCGGAACGGGAATGATCGGAAAACACGCCATCGTAATCTGCGTGATGGATTTTCGATTTATCGGCGGATCGATGGGTTCGGTCGTTGGGGAAAAGATTGCCCGCGCCATCGATAAAGCGATTGAATTGAAAGTCCCGCTGATCATTGTTTCACAATCTGGCGGTGCGCGGATGCAGGAAGGCATTCTTTCGCTTATGCAGATGGCAAAGACCAGCGCGAAACTGGCGCAATTTCACGATGCCGGTGGTCTCTACATTTCGGTTCTTGCCGATCCGACTGCAGGTGGAACGACTGCGAGTTTTTCGATGCTTGGCGATATCATCATAGCAGAACCGGGTGCGTTTGTCGGATTTGCCGGTCCGCGCGTCATCAAACAGACGATCGGGCACGAATTGCCGGAAGGATTTCAGCGTTCAGAATTCCTTCTGGAAAAGGGCTTTATAGACATGATTTGCGAACGCTCAGAACTGAAGAAAACGATTCTTCGACTACTGGATTTTTTCTATGGAAATCAAACCCTACATCCTGATAACGAATGACGACGGCATTGCCGCGCCGGGAATTCATGCACTCGTGATGGCAATGAAAGAGATCGGCGACGTTGTGGTCGTCGCGCCGGACAGCGAACGAAGCGCCGTCGGTCACGCGATTACATTGAGCGATCCGATCCGCGTTGTGGATTTTAATAAAAACGGCTTATGGAGCGGTTTTGCGGTTTCCGGAACGCCTGCCGATTGTGTAAAAATCGCCGTTGGCGCCTTGCTGGAACGTCGCCCAAGTCTGGTCGTTTCCGGCATCAATCTCGGATCGAATGCCGGTATCAATGTGATTTATTCCGGGACGGTCTCCGCCGCGACGGAAGGTACGATTCTCGGAATTCCGTCGATCGCCGTTTCGCTGACGACCTGCTCGAATCCCATTTTCCAAACGGCGTCCGATTTCGCTATCAAGATAGCAAAAACCGTTCTCGCTAAAGGATTGCCGAAGAGAACGTTGTTGAATATCAATGTTCCAAATGTTCCGAAATCGGAGATTAGAGGTATTCAGATCACGCGGCAGGGAATGGCGAATTTTGCGGAATGTTTCGATAAACGCATTGATCCACGAAAACGTGTTTATTACTGGATGGACGGCCAGAAAGAAGATGTTCAGGCGGACGATGATGTGGACGACGAGGCTATTAAGAAGAATAAAATCTCTATCACGCCAATCAAATACGACCTCACGAATTACGAATTTATAAATGAACTCAAATCATGGGACGTTGGGATATAAGCCGGTGAATCACGTCAGCAAAGTTTGGATCGTCGATTTTGGATCGCAATATACGCAGTTGATCGCACGGCGAGTTCGTGAACTTTCGGTTTACTCAGAAATTGTTCTACCGACTGTTTCCGCCAAAGAGATCGTCGCCAATCAGGTAGATGCGCTCATTTTCAGCGGCGGTCCTTCCAGCGTTTATGAAAATTCCGCGCCAACAATTGCTTCCGATGTTATGGAAATGAATCTGCCAGTTCTCGGAATTTGCTATGGTCTTCAGCTTATTTCGCGGCATTTCGGAGCCAGAGTTCATTCCGACAATCGCCGCGAATACGGGCGTGCGGAAATCCATATCGATAAACCGCATCCGCTCTTTGACGACGTTTCGCGAACAACATCGGTCTGGATGAGTCATGGCGATCATGTGGACTCGATCCCTGAAGGATTTGACGTCATCGCCAAATCGACAAACGGCGCGCCTGCCGCATTAGTTCGTCAAGATAGAAATCTGCTGGGTATTCAGTTCCACCCGGAAGTTGCTCACACCGCCGAAGGGACGAGAATCCTCAGTAATTATCTCTTCAAAGTCGCGAAACTAAGTGCAAACTGGACCGCCGGACGCTTTATCGAAGAAACGACGCAGGCGATTCGCGAAAAAGTCGGTTCTGACCGCGTTTTGATGGCGCTTAGCGGCGGCGTCGATTCGTCTGTCATGGGCGTGCTTTTGCATCGCGCGATCGGAAAACAATGCGTTCCCGTTTTCATCAACAATGGACTTCTGCGTCTGAACGAGCAAACGCGGGTCGTTCATCAGTTGAAGGAAGAAATGGGTTTGCCGATCCGAACGATCAATTGTTCTGGACAATTTTTAAAAGTACTTCGCGGCGTCATCGATCCCGAACGGAAGCGCAAGATCATTGGTAAAGAATTTATCCGCGCGTTTGAAAAATTCGCGGCGCACGATTCCAGCCTGAAATTTCTCGCGCAGGGAACACTCTATCCCGACATCATCGAAAGCCGGTCTGTCGCCGGTCCGTCGCAAGTCATCAAATCGCACCATAATGTCGGCGGTTTGCCCAAAAAAATGAATCTCAAACTAATCGAACCGTTCAATCATTTGTTCAAGGATGAAGTGAGAAAAATCGGGCGCGAACTGGGAATTCCTGAACTGATCTTAAATCGTCATCCTTTTCCCGGGCCGGGTTTGGGCGTTCGCATCGTCGGCGAAATCACGCCGAAACGACTTGATCTCCTGCGTCGGGCAGATGCAATTTTTATCGAAGAACTCCGCGCCGCCGGATTTTACGATAAAGTTTGGCAGGCATTCGCCGTTTTTCTAACGGTTAAAACAGTCGGCGTCATGGGCGATCAGCGGACGTATGAAAACGTTCTTGCGCTTCGCTCGGTCAACAGTAGCGACGCTATGACCGCCGATTGGTCGCGTCTTCCCGACAATCTGCTCAGTCTGGTCGCAAATCGTATCGTGAATGAAGTTCGCGGTATCAATCGTGTGGTGTACGACATCACGTCAAAGCCGCCAGGAACAATCGAATGGGAATAATGAAAATTTCTACAAACTCGTGCTTGACTACAATTAGCATTTTCCTGCTATCAGCCATTCTGACAATCGGATCGGCATTCGGTCAAAGCAACCCAAAGTCGTGGCGGGGAGAAGAACGCGCCGAAGAACCTGACACGACGGGAAACCTGTTTCAAATAGGGATAAATTTTTACAATACGGAAAAATATTTTGATGCGTTGACGGTTTTTCAGAAAATTTCTATGATTTCCGCATCGCGCAACCGATTTCAGTCTGCGACTCAGATGATGCTGATCAAAACCTATCTTCGGCTGGGCGAATCGGAAATCAGCATCGCGCTTGGGAAAGATTTCGAAAAACGCTTTGCCGATTCCAAATATTTAGACGATGTCCGTTTTACGCTAGCGGAGATTGATCTCAGTTATGAAAAAACCGGCGGTGCTATTTTCAAATTACTCGACGTGTTAAAAACTTCCGACGATCCTGTTCTGATTGCCAAAACCAAACAGACGATCGACCCGGTGCTGGATTTGCTCGTTTCCATTGAGGAATTGAAAACGTTCAAGGATTCAACAGCGGACGATTTCAAAAAAGTCTTTTTGACGCTCAAATTGGCGGAAAAATTTTATGCCGATAGTAATGATAAATTAGCCAAGCGAGAAATGGATTCTGTGCCGGAGAAAATATTCGAGAATGCCATTCTTGCTCAGCAACTTCAGGAAACTGAAAAGTACTTGAAATTGCGTCCGAATGATCAATTTTATGTTGGCGTGATTCTACCGTTGAGCGGCTCGCGTGCGGATATTGGATCGCAAATCCTTAAAGGCGTTCGGTTCGCACTGAACCAGTTTCGACAAAAGAACGGGAAAAAAATTTCCGCGATCGTTTTGGATAATCGAAGCGACATGGCGCAAAGCATCCGGCAGGCGCAATTTCTTGCGAAAAATCCGCGTGTACTGGCAATTTTCGGTCCGGTTTCCAGTGAAAACGCCATCGCCATGTCGGTTGTTGCCAACCAGAGCCGGATTCCGATGATCACGCCGACCGCCACTGCCAGCCGATTGACGTCGATGGGTTCGTACGTTTTTCAGGCGAATCTCGATTTTGAAAATATGGGACGCTTTCTCGGCAAATACGCGTGGGAAGTCACCGGCGTTAAAAATGTCGCCACACTTTCGCCGGCGGATGAATTCGGCAAAGAAATCACCGACGCCTTTTGTAAATCCATCGACGAATCCGGCGGGAAAATCCTAACTCAGCAATGGTATTCCGGCGATCCCGACCTTTTGAAAAGCCAGATGTTATCCATTCGGCAAATTGGTAAAGAGATCATGCGCGATCGGCTTGCCGACAAGATTCGCACAACGGAACCGCAACTGATGCGCTTGACGCGCGCACAAGGCGGATGGCGTACGGACATCACGCTCATTACCAAACGTTTAGACAAGTATGAATTCTTAACGCCCGATACGATCTATTATTTGACGCCGAAGGAAGCGCTTATCTCGACGGGATTAATGACTTCTTCCGAATTTGACATTCCCAACCGCGATTCCATCCAATATCCGGTTGATGCTATCGACGGCATTCTGCTTCCTTCGCAATCCGGCGATACAAAACTGATTGTTCCACAGATGGATTACTATAACGTCAATTCGCAATTCTTCGGCTCTGGGAACTGGTACGATCAGAATTTTTTAAAAAGCAACCGTGAGGTTGCCGCTCGACTGAAATTCATTTCGGATTATTATTTCGACGTCGAATCGAAAACATACAAAACATTCGCTGCACAATACACAAAACTCATTGGCTCGGCGCCGAGTCGGTTCGATCTTTATGGTTACGACACGATGAAGGCGCTTCTGGGCGGGATGAAAGGAGCCGATTTGTCCCGCGAATCGGTCAGAACGTATCTGGCTCACATGCCGGTTTATACCGGTATCTCGCGGAAAATTTCGTTTCAGGGAAACCGTCCGCGCGTCAATTCCTGTGCGTTCATTCTCGGCTTTGAAAACGATGTCGTGCGTCCCGTCGCTTTCATTGAAAACGGCAACATCGTGCCGGTGAAGAAAAACTGACCGCCATGTTCGTTTCGTCTTTTAATCAAAACATCGAAATCATTCAATCGGATTTGTTGACGCCGTTTTTGTCGGTCGTTCACGGATTTAGTACTCGCTCCGGCGGCGTCAGTCCAAAGCCGTTCGACTCCTTGAATCTTGGAACGAACAGCGGCGATATTTCGGAAAATATCGAAACCAATCGACAGATTTTTTGTGCGGCGCTGGATTTTCCAACCGCTTGTCTCGCACACGCTGGCCAGATACACAGCGGAAACGTCGTCGTGATCGATCGACCGGTTTCAGTTCCGGATACCGACGCGTTAGTGACGAAAACGCCGGGCGTTTTTCTCAACGTAAAAACGGCGGATTGTGTTCCAATCCTGCTTTTCGAGCCGAAGCAAAATGTCGTCGCGGCGGTTCACGCCGGTTGGAAAGGAATCGCCAACCGCGTTATCGAAAACACAATCGAAACGATGACCGCTCGTTTTCATTGCGAAGCGGCTAAAATGCTTATCGCCATCGGTCCGTCGATTCGTTCATGTTGCTACGAAGTTCAGTCGGACGTTGCGAACCAATTTTCCGATTTGGAAGTGCTTCGGAGGGATGGACGATTGTTTTTAGACGCGGCAAAAGCGGTGCACACACGGCTGGAAAATGCGGGGATTTTACCTAAAAACGTTGATGACTGCGGATTTTGCACGATGTGCGATCCGGAGCGGTTTTATTCGTACCGGCACGACGGAATTCAAAGCGGTCGAATGATGGCAGTTATCGGAATGAGGGAATAATTTTTCGAGGTATCACATGAATTTAAAAGAGCAATTACAAAAAGACCTTGTCACTGCGATGAAAGCGCATGATGAAGTCAAAACAAACGTCGTTCGACTGCTTCGCGGCTCCATTAAAAAGCAAGAAATCGACACGCGACACGAGCTCTCGCCCGATGAAATGATTGGCGTCCTAACTAACGCCGCAAAACAGCGCCGCGACTCGATCGAGGCGTACGCAAAAGGCAATCGTGCCGATCTCGTTGCTCAGGAAACGGCGGAACTCGAGATCATCCAGAGTTATCTTCCGAAAGAAATGACACGCGAGGAAATTGAGAAAGTCGTCATCGAAACGATTACCGAAACCGGTGCGCAAGGTCTCAAGGATTTGGGAAAAGTGATGTCGGTTGCCATGTCTAAAGTCAAAGGGCGTGCAGATGGCAAAGAAGTGCAATCGCTGGTTCGGTCGAAATTGTCCTGATCGGTGATTCGTTCCGATAAGCATCAGCGTCAAATGAAATAATCTTTTAATTTTTGGCAGAATTATGGGAAATCTCTTCGATCTGATCGTTATAGTTGTCATCGGAATCACCGCTTTCTTCGGACTGCGCAAAGACGTTGTAGAAAGCGTGATCAAACTGGTCGGTTTTATCGTCGCCGTTTATGTCGCAACTAAGTTTCATTACGTCGGCGCCGATTTGGTGCGCAATGTTCTCAAATCGCTTGGCGGCGCACAGACGGTCGTGGGTTTTGTGCTGGTTTTTCTGGTCGTCTATTTGTTTTTTATCATCCTTTCGATGTTGCTGAAAAATATCATTCATTCGTTCAAACTTACCGGACTTGACAGGTCTGTCGGGGTCATTTTCGGTGTGCTAAAAGGCTTGATTATTTTAGCGATGTTCATATGGATTCTGTCGGTTTTTCCGGAAGCGGGAATCGGCGCGAAATTCAATGCGACATCGTTTTCTTATCCGTTCATTGAATCTTTTGAAAGAGGAACGGCGCGAATGTTCAATCTCGAAGACGATCTGGCGCACATGAGATCGAAAATCCGTCAGACGCTCTTTCTGGAAGAAAAACCAGTTCTTCCAAAGATTGAAAAGTGAAGATTTCAAATAGCAAATTTCAAATTGAAAAAGGATCAATGCGTTTCTATTCATGACTGAAGGTATCGGAAGAGAAAAACAGTCTCCGGAAAATCTCGGTTTCGGGAGAATCTGCACGCTGATCTCGGATGAAACGGTTTCGGAATCAGGTCGGGCTAAAACGGACACGCTTCGGCCGCTCGACGACTTTAGCCAGATCATTCCTAAACAAAACCGGATCACATCGCTGAGGAAATTGCTCGACGATGGAAACGAACTGCCAATGGAATCGTTCGCCGATCTGCGCGATGAGTTCAAACGGTGCCGCATCGAGGGGACGCGATTCGATGTTGAAACTCTGGCGGGGATTCGATTGCAGATTTTCCGGACAGCCGTTCTGGTTCGGTTTTACAAGACGAACCGGGAAGCGCTCAAGCCGTTCGACGCGCTGTTTCAGAATATCTATCCGCTTCCAAACATCCTTCAGATGATCAACCGACTCCTGACGGACAACGGCGAGATAAAAGATTCCGCGAGCCCGAACCTTGCGCGCATTCGGAAGGAAATTCAACAGACTTCGCACCGGTTGAGCCGGGAAACGACGCGGTTTATGGAATTGGCGAAGCGCGAGAATTGGATTCATGAGGAAAATTCGACAATCAGCGAAGGAAGGATCGTTTTGCCTCTCAAAGCCGAATGCAAGCGGCGAATCAGCGGCATCATTCACGGTTCGTCAGCGACCGGCGCCACGGTTTATGTGGAGCCGCTCGAAATGGTCGAAATCAATAATGTTCTTAAAGAACTCGCGCAGGAAGAAAAAGAAGAGATTGAGCGGATTTTACTGGCGGCGACCAACGCGATTCGTCCCTTCTTTTCCGATCTGGCGCAGAATATCGAGCATCTTTCCGACCTGGATTTTTACCGCGCCTGCGCCCGGATTTCCCGGAAGTTCAAATGCAATCCGGTAATGATTTCGGGAACCGATCGCGCCATCAATCTGATCGATGCGCGTCATCCGCTTTTGCAGATGATCAAACCGGTAGTTCCGCTAAATTTCAGCGTTGGGCAGGATATCAAATCGGTCATCATCACCGGGCCGAACGCCGGCGGTAAAACGGTCGCGATGAAAACCATCGGCTTGCTCAGCGAGATGGCGATGGCTGGACTTCACATCCCGGCTGATGAGGGTTCGCGATTGCCATTTTTCGATGAGATTCTCTTCGACATCGGCGATCAGCAGTCCATTGACAACGATCTTTCTACCTTTTCTTCGCACGTCTCGCAGTTGAAATCGTTCATCGAAAAAGCGACGGATAAAAGCCTGATCCTTATCGACGAACTGGGAACCGGAACTGAGCCGGTCGAAGGCGCCGCGCTTGGACGGGCAGTTTTAGAGGAGCTCATCCGCCAGCAGGCTTTTACAATTGTCACGACGCATCACAACGCGCTTAAAGCATTCGCCGACCGGACACCGAACGCGCTGAACGCCGCGATGGAATTCGACTCGAAATCGCTGACGCCGACATTTTGCATCAAACTTGGCTTTCCCGGCTCGAGTTACGCGCTGGAAATTTCAAAACGCCTCGGTTTGTCCACTGAAGTCATCCGACGCGCTCACGAACTCATGGGCGACGAGAATGTGCGACTCGACCGCCTGTTGATCGAAATGGAAACCGCCAAGAATCGGGTGGAAAACGAGCGGGAAAATCTACTTCGACGTCAGAATCAACTCGACCGGCTCATGTCGGAATACGAATCGAGAAATGCCGAGATTCGCCAAAAACAGGCGACCGCCGATAAAGACCTCGCCGAGCGGCTTGAGATAATTGCCGCCGAATCGCGTAGCCGGATCGAAGCCGCGATCAAAGAAATCCGCGAAGCGGGCGCAACCAAAGAGACGATTCTTCAGGCGAAAAATACAGTTGAAGAAATTGCCCAAACGGCACGCGTCCGCAAAAAGCAGATCAAACCGGTGGAGAAATCCGTTCCCAAATCCGAACTCGTCGTCGGAAAGTGGGTCAGGATCGACGGATTCGGCGAGCCGGGACAAATCACGGCGATCTCCGATCAGAACAACCGCATTTCCGTGGAAGTCGGCGGAAAGACGATCTGGGTGACGCGCTCCTCGGTTCAGCCGACGAAGCCGCGCGATCCGAAAAAGCGCGAATACGTTTCCGTTTCGACGATGGAATCGGCTGTTTCCCAGCGGTTGGACATCCGCGGAATGCGCGCTGACGAAGCCGAAAGCGCGCTAATTCGCTTCCTCGATCAGGCGATGCTCGCCGGACTCAATTCCGTACAGATCATCCACGGAATGGGAACCGGCGCTCTGCAGAAAGTCACTCGTGACATCCTCCGCACTTATCCCGGCATCAAGCGACATTACTACGAAAATTTCGATCGCGGGGGAACTGGCGCAACGATCGTGGAAATGTGAAATTCGGTCAGCCCCGAGATGAGGGCTCACCTCATATCCGCTGTTAGGCGATGCCAGATTGCGATCTCACACTTGCCAAGTATGACCACATTTAGGGCATTTTGTAGGTTCTCTATCAGCTAATAAAGCGAGTAAACCAATAGGGAAAAAACAAATTGCCACAATTATTTGCCATGTTTTAAACCCACCCCTCGTTGCCATCTCACCACATTTAGGACAAGAAAGTTGTTGTGCCATTTTAACACCTCCTATCTTAGAATTTGTAAACTTACTCTTATCATCCAAACTAATAATAAACTAATTACAATCAAATTACTTAAAATCTTAGATAACGAACATATTAAACCTCCTATATTTCTTAATGCAATCGCAAATATTCTTAATGGTATTTGAACAAGTATGAACAACATTATAAAAATGCCAACAGGATTATACTGCCAAGAAGAAACGAAGTTAAATTCTGAAATTGCAATGAGGCTTCTTACTATTCCGCACCCCGGACAAGGAATACTAAATATCTTTTGGAACAAGCAAAAATGTGGCAATTCATTGAGAACACCAACAAAATGCCCAACGAAAATGAAAAATATAAAAATAAGCATACTACTCAAGGCAATATTGAGATGAATTCTGTTTTCATTATCTGATGTCAAATTATATATGATAAATTTTGGAATTATTGCTATTTCCATATTGTTTCCCTTTTAGCAATCTGGTTTCGCCTAACGTCTGCAGGCATTACGCCGTCCCGTTTGCTACTACAAACGACCCTATTCCTCTGTAGCAAACGGGATGGAGCGAATACTTTAATTCATATTTCAAAATGAGTGAGCACCGTAATGCCTGCTGTTAGTTGCAGTTGCCCTTTCATCTCATCAAAACGAGCTTCTTGGTCTCAGAAAACGAATCAGATTGTAAACGATAGAAGTAAATCCCGCTCGGCATATTTGCTGCATTCCATTCCCGCGTGTGGGTTCCTGCGGATAACTCACCCGAGACAATTGTTGCCACCTCTCTTCCTATCAAATCAAATACTTTCAGTAATACAAATGATTTTAACGGAAGATCAAAGGAGATACTCGTTGCTGGGTTAAACGGGTTTGGATAGTTTTGCGCTAAGTCAAACTTACTTGGAAGTTTACCCGAAGAGAGAGACACGGAAGTAATAAGATTATCAAAGCTCAAATTATCAACATGGAGCACTGAATTTCCCTTTGGGCCACTTGTTTGGCTACTTGACCAAAATGCTGAAAAATATATTGTTGCGCTATCTGCTGAAGGATAAGTAAGAGGGAAAGTAAAAGATGTCCAGGTGTTATCTTATTCTTAGTTGAAATTCTCGCAAAAAATGGTGAGGTTCCGTTTGTATAGAATATTAAGAATTAGATTGGAGGAACCTCGTAATGAAGTTAGACAAAGAAGAATTGAAAGGCAAGACATTAAGCTGGGCACTGGGACAAGGGATTGATACCAAGATTGCGTTATTGCAGCATTACCAGCATTTAGGATATTTACTGGCGGAAGAGATTATGGCAGAGGAAGTGCGGTACTTAGCGGGCGAACCCTATAGTCGAAACAAGCCCTCTGGGGGACGCTATAGCCGCTGGGGCACCAATCCGGGCTCGGTTCAATTGGAACGCGAGAAGGTTCCCATCGAGGTACAGCGTCTTTATGATCACGAACGGGGTGGCACGATTGGACTGGAGACCTACCGGAAACTTCATAAGATGGAGTCGCCGGAGGCGGCTGTCGTAGATGGGATTATCAAAGGTTTGAGCATGTCTGATTATCAGGCTGTGATAGGACGCTTGGCGGAAAGTTTTGGATTAAGCCGATCCAGTGTCAGTTTAAGATTCATTGAAGAGAGTAGTGAAAAGTTAAAAGCGTTTGAGGAACGCCGCCTGGATGATTATCAGTTTGTCGCCTTGTTTATCGACGGGAAATACTTGGCCAGGGAGCAAATTGTCATTGTACTGGGCGTTACCATAGAAGGTGAAAAGATTCCGCTGGGTTTTCTTCAGACGCATACTGAAAACTCGGGTCCGATCAAGGAATTGCTAAACAAGATTATCGAGCGTGGATTAGACTACGAGAAAGGATTGTTATGCGTAATTGATGGTTCTAAAGGAATCTGTAAGGCTGTCGAGGAGACTTTCGGTGAAAAAGTGGTGATTCAGCGTTGTCAGTGGCACAAGCGGGAAAATGTACTGAGTTATCTGAAGGAAGAAGATCAGTTGGTCTATAAGCGGCGCTTAAACAAAGCATACCAATCCGATACTTACGAAGATGCCAGGGAGCAATTGGAACAGATAGTCCATGACCTTGAGCCGTTGAACCTGAGCGCCGCCCGTTCATTGTCAGAAGGATTAGAGGAAACATTGACCATTCATCGCTTGGGTTTAAAAGGACTTTTTGGTGTTAGTTTTTCGACGACAAATATTATCGAGAATTTGAACTCTCAGATGGGTAGGTATTTACGGAATGTTAAGCGTTGGCAGAGTTCGGAACAACGGTATCGCTGGGTAGCCTGTGCGCTACTCGAGATCGAAGGGCGAATGAGGAAAGTTATCAATGCTAAACACCTGGACGTAATGGCAAAGGCGATTCAGGTTGAAATAGAGAAACGATAGAACGAAAAATGGCAACCTCACCAATATTTAAAAACAAATTTCAACTAACTTTTGGATATGTCCAATCTCCCTAAACATCCGGCTTAATTAAGTAATCAAATAGGCGTATTTAGTCTGATACTTGATATAACTAAGAATCAAATAGTAGCACATAGCGACCCAGATTTG
>Ga0210017_1000438_pt1 | contig 35026 bp, 26 predicted proteins | sample CryGeyCG2014_020_FD_183966 | JGI IMG/M metagenome (GOLD analysis project Ga0210017, IMG submission 183966) | Groundwater microbial communities from aquifer - Crystal Geyser CG08_land_8/20/14_0.20 (SPAdes) (version 2) | ecosystem: Environmental > Aquatic > Deep subsurface > Groundwater | place... | reverse complement strand
AGAAATTTTAAAGTTAATGAAGTTTGATAATTACAAAAATTATGGTCAATTATTATGAAAAATAAATTAGGGATTTCTAAAAATGTTTTTGTTTTGGGATTGGTAAGCTTTTTTAATGATGTGGCTTCGGAAATGATTTATCCCATCGTTCCGATTTTTCTTACCAGTGTTTTGGGCGCGCCAGTGGCGATTGTCGGGTTAATAGAAGGCGTTGCCGAATCAACTGCCAGCGTTTTGAAAGTTATTTCTGGCTGGCTCTCTGATAAACTGCAAAAGAGAAAACCTTTTGTTATTGCCGGATATTCATTTTCATCCATTTCCAAAATACTTTTAAGCATGGCTTTCAGTTGGCCGTTTGTTTTGTTTGCCAGATTTATTGATCGGTTTGGGAAAGGCATGCGCACTTCGGCTCGAGACGCTTTAATTGCCGAAAGTTCGGACATTTCGGCTCGGGGAAAATCATTTGGTTTTCATCGCGCCCTTGATACTTTGGGAGCGGTAGTCGGTCCGCTCATAGCTCTTTTGGCAATTCATTTTTTGGATAATAATTTTCGTTTGATTTTCTTTCTCGCCTTTATACCGGCTTGTATTGGAATTCTCTTGTTGCTCTTTTTTGTGAAAGAAAGGAAGAAAGAAAAAAATCCTGACCAAGTATTTCATTTTAGCTGGCGCAATCTTGACCCCTCTTTTAAGGTTTTTTTGCTAATCAGTTTTATTTTTGCTCTGGGTAATAGTTCAGATGCCTTTTTAATACTGCGAGCGCAAAATTTGGGATTGTCAGTAATTTTAGTTGTGTTGGCTTATGTCCTTTTCAATTTCACCTATGCTATATTTTCAATGCCGGCCGGAATTATTTCTGATAAAATCGGGCCTAAAAAAGTGCTTTTGAGCGGCTTTTTGCTTTTTTCCGCTGTATATCTTTTTTTTGGCCTAGCACAATCCAGTCATTTTCTCTGGCTTCTATTTCCATTTTACGGAATATATATGGCCCTCACCGAAGGAGTGGGAAAGGCCTACATTTCTAATTTAATTCCTCAAGAAAAAACTGGGACGGCTTTTGGCGTATATCAAACCACCATCGGCCTGTGCACTTTTTTTGCTTCTCTTATAGCCGGATTACTTTGGACTTATATCGGTGTTAGCGCGCCATTTATTTTTGGAAGTGTCATGGCGATAATTTCTGCTTTTCTATTTGTCGTTTTGGAAAAAAAGATAAAATTTGCTAATTAATTTTAAATAAAAAAACTATGAACGAAGAACAAAAAAAGGATCCAAAGTTTGCAAAATTCCACGGCGTTGATCGGGAAAAAATTCAGTGGAATCCGGCGATAGACGAGGATAAGTGCATCGGTTGCGGAATGTGCGCCACTTCTTGCGGACGAGGCGTGTATAAGTTTGATTTTGAAAACAAGAAATCAATCGTTGCCAACCCGACCAATTGCATGGTTGCTTGTCAGACTTGTGCCAATTTGTGCCCGATGAAGGCGATTATCTTTGCCGAGGAAGATAAAACTAGAGAAAAAGCGCAAAAGATAGTCAGCGATTTTCAGCTACTCCCTAAAACGAAAGAAGAATTGGAAAAAAGAAAAGAAGAATTAAAATTTTAATTGCAATGAATAAAAAACTGTTGAGTAGTTTTATTGTGTTTTTAAAAAATCAAGGGAGTTCCTTGTCGTTGCCCGCGCACGGGTGGGTTGGGGCAAGGGCAACATCTTCTTTGGCGGCGCATTTCGCTTTGCGAAATACGGCCTCCGATTCCGCCGAAAAAAAGGGCAGTCCGAGCGAGGGCGTGGCGGAAGGAGGGGGTTGGGGGGAGGAATTCCGCCACGCCCGAGCCGTAGCAAAGCGTTTCCGCCGTCCCGCAATTGGCGGGACATCAAAGCAAAACAATTTTCAAATCCTTTTAAGAAAAATTTGGCGGGCTGGCGTTAAAAAATTGAAAGAAAATTGTTTTGCTTTGCTCGCCGAAGTTCGGCGGGCGGAAACGCGGAGCGGAGTTAATCAAGCATTTTTCGTTCAAAATAGGTTCGAGCTTCGTTCAGCAATTGCGACCAACTTAAACTTTTTTCAAATTCAGAGGCGATTGTTTGCTCGCTCGCCCCGCCGGAGTTTATCCCGCACTTCGTTGCGGGAGCAGGTCTCGCTTCGCAAAAAGCCCTGTATTTCGGAATTAAATCGTAAGGGCGGACAAATTCAAATTCAGTTTTTCGGGAAAGCAAACGGCGGTTCGGAATTGCGAAGCAATTCACAAATAAAATTTGTATCCAATTTTTTCCGTTTCTTGCCAAAGGCAAGAATACAAAGCAAGTTTTTAATCCCGCGCTTTTGGCCAAAGGCGACATTATAATTTAAGGAGTAAAACATTATGAAAACAAAATTTTTTCTATACGCTCGCAAATCAACTGAAGATGAAGAAAGACAGATTATGTCTATTGAAGCCCAGCTCGCGGAGTTGGCGGAATTTGCCAAGCGAGAAAATATTGAAATTGCCGAAACCTTTATTGAATCAAAAAGCGCAAAGAAGCCCGGGCGAGAAGTGTTTAACGAGATGATGAGCAGAGTGCAGGAAAGTAAAACTCCGGTGGGACTTCTTGCGTGGCACCCGGATCGCCTCGCCCGCAACAGCGTTGATGGCGGTTTGATAATCTACTCCATAGACACCGCCAAAATTGCTTCTTTGCGCTTCCCTACATTTTGGTTTGAGCCAACTCCGCAAGGTTTGTTTATGCTTCAAGTCGCCTTTGGCCAATCAAAATACTATTCCGACAATTTGTCGGAAAACGTAAAGCGCGGGATTAGACAAAAACTCAGGCGGGGCGAATGGCCCGGCCTTGCGCCTTTCGGCTATGTGAATAATCCTAAAACACGAACGATTGAACCTGAACCGACAAAATCAAGGTGCGTTACTAAAGCGTTTGAGGAATTTTCGCAAGGCCGTCATACTTTGGAAAGTTTGGGCCAACGCCTGAGTTTTTGGGGCGTGGTGAGCAGAACCGGAAAACCGATCTGCAAAGCGACTTTGCAAAGAATGCTGACGAATAAAGTTTATCTCGGTTTAATTATCCATAACGGCGAAAGCTACGAGGGCGGTTTTCCGGCAATTGTTTCCCGAGCAACTTTTGAAGCCGTCCAAAAAGTTCTAAAACAGCGAGCAAGACCTCGTAAATCCAAAAAGAGGCATAATTTCCCATTTGTCGGGCTTTTAACTTGTGGCGAGTGTGGCGGAGCCATTACCGCGCAATTTGCCCACGGACACGGCGGAACATACCGTTATTATCGTTGCACGAAAAAGTTAGGAAAATGTAGCCAGCGATATTTGCGCGAGGACTTGCTCGCCGAACAATTAAAATCACGGCTTCAAAATGTCGCTCTTGGCGACGACTGGGCGGAAAAGATGAAAGCACAAGTTGATGTTTGGGAAAAAGACAATGCCCAGTCGGTGCAATCTTTCGCCCAAAATCTTGACGAGAAAATCAAAGAAGCGGAAACGAAACTTGATAAGCTGGTCAACGCTTTTTTAGACGGCTCAATTGAAAAAGAAACTTACCTTGTCAAAAAAGACGAACTCATCAAAACAAAAACAGACCTTAATAAAAGAAAGTCTGATTTTGGGCGAAAGGGAAACAATTGGATTGAACCTTTACGAAACTGGATAAAAACCGCTCACCACGCCGAAAAACTGGCTTCATCAAACGATTTTGATGAAATAAAATCATTGACGGAAAAAATTGGAACGAACCGCCGTTTGCTTTCCCGAAAAACTGAATTTGAATTTGTCCGCCCTTACGATTTAATTCCGAAATACAGGGCTTTTTGCGAAGCGAGACCTGCTCCCGCAACGAAGTGCGGGATAAACTCCGGCGGGGCGAGCGAGCAAACAATCGCCTCTGAATTTGAAAAAAGTTTAAGTTGGTCGGGGTGGGCGGACTTGAACCGCCGGCCTCCTGCTCCCAAAGCAGGCGCGCTAGCCAACTGCGCCACACCCCGTGTCAAAATTATAGCTTAATAATATCCGCTTAAACAGAGGCCGCCTTTTTTTATTAAAGACCTGCCTTATATCGGTACCTGCCTGTCGGTAGGCAGGGGCAGGCGTCCCTTTTTTACTGTTTGCGGAATGACCATTCGTCGCCGACGGCGTCGCGGTATATCCCCATGGGCCTCTCGGGGAAAGCCGTTATGTTAAAAAATATCCAACCTTCCCGCCTGTCGCGCGTCACAAGATATTTAAACATCATCTCCCAGCAGTGCAGATTTCTTTTGACCGTCAGATGTTTCTCTATGACATCCTTCAGGCCTATGCCCGCTTGCCGGTAATTAAAAAACGCGCGGGCTCCGGCCGAAGTGTCCCATTTGCCGTATTTAAAATTGAAGCTCTGAAACCAGTTCAGGAAATCAGGTTCGGCGCGGTTGTAGGTGAATCTTGAAGAGAAGTAACTGCCCCTGCCCTCGCCTTCCCACGCGGCAGCCGCTCCCATGGCTATGTCATAATAATTCCTCGCGTAAAAATTAATCCTCCCGGCGCGGAGATTAAGCTGGTTCTGCAGGAGCGAGAATCTGTTCTCAAGCGGCAGATGCTTTTTTTTCAAATCATAGACTACGCTCTGCCTGAACACCAGATTGCGCGAGGGCCTGTATTCATCGGCGAAAGCGATGTTATCCGCGACGGAATTTTTGCCCGGCTCCCTTTTGTAGTTGTGCGTGAAGGATAGCTTGAGAGGCCTGTAGAAATTCAGCGTCGTGTTGATGTCGTGAAAATAATATTCCACAGAGTCCAGATTGCCGCTCTTATAAAACTGATAACCTATTCTGGGGAAGAGCGTGAGAGACTTCATCAGCCTGTAGCTGTTGAAAATCCGCGCGTATGAGCTGTGTATGGGCGTGCACTCGGGAAAAATCGTTCCCACGGCGGGGTCGGTGTTGAAATAATTCCTGTAATTATAGCTGAGATCGTAGCTCAAGTGCCTGAGTTTCACGGGATTCAGCCGGAAATAGAGCTCAGGCGCTATAACATTATTCGCGTCAAACCTGTCAAGAGAATCTCTCCAGACCTCGTTTCTGTATCCCGACAAACGCAGATAATAGGTCGACACGCTTTTTGACAGCGACGCTCTGCTCCTCACATAGGTGGGCTTCAAAACCAGTGAGTCATCCCTCAGATAGCTGTCATTAAAAAGCGAGTAATCCTGCGCCTCAACATAGGACTGCCATAGAAAGCCCGCGGGGAGCTGCTGCCAGTGACTCTGACGGAATGTCCGGTTACTCGCGCCCGTGTCTTTTTCGTCTATGCCGTAAACATACAAATTGCTCTGCGTTGACGGACTCTTGTAGTCAAGCTCCAGACCCTTGCCGTATCCGAGACGGCTGAAATAATCGTTGATGAAATATGTCCTGAAATTATCCGACCAGTTGTAGCGCAGGCGCGTTTTTATGAAGGCGCCGTTTCTCGAAGATTTACCCGCCCGGACGGCGAGTGTCCATCTCCGCTCTCCCAGACGCTGCCTGTAATAGGGCGTATAAAAAACGGGCACGCCCCTGATGGAAAAAACGGCGTGCTTCATCGTCACGCTTTTCTTCTCCACAAAAACTATTCGGGGTGAGGACATTTTATAGTGCGGCTCGGCTTCATCGCATGTCGTCAGATACGCTTTGTTGAAAATGTAGCTGTCTCCCCGCTGCTCGGCGTTGAGGCTGACAAAATACATCTTATCCCTGTAAACCCTCGCGTTTTGGAAAAGCCCGGAAGCGGGCTCGGTGCCGGCAGCGAGATGATACTCGGCGGCATCGCAGCGTATTGTCGTGTCCGCGTCCTCTATACGCACGCGGCCCTTCAGGAACACGAGCGACTCATTCCGGCGGAACTCGGCTTCATCCGCATACAATTTCATCGTATCTCTCTCTATAAAAACATTGCCTGATGAGAAAACAATCTCGCTGTTTCTGCTGTATTTGAGGTAATCGCAGCTTATGTTGAAGGGGAGTTCATCATCCGCGTGCGAAGGCCCCGCGAAAAAAACAAAGGCGAGCGCCGCGCCTCCGAGGCAGGTCGTCAATTTTTGGAAAAAGTTCAGTCTGACGGGCATCTCTGTCAAAGAAGCGTCATCGCCGCCGCGCCATCTGCTCCGACGCTGCACGCCCCTGCGTGGACTGATATTAAAGAGCGCCCCCTGTAAGAGGGAAGGATGTGCTTCTCAAGGGAAATACGCAAGCCCCCTTTGAATTCGGAATAAGCGCCCGCGAGTCCCCCCGTGAAAACGATTTGAGCGGGCACGAGAAGATTGACGATATCGGACACAGCCATGCCCAGATAAATGCCGTATTGTTTCCATATTTTTTTCGCCCATAAGGCGCCGCCATTCGCCTTTTCATAAATTTCACCGGAGCTCAAGACGGAAGATTGAAGCGCTTTGGGAAACATTGCCCCTGCCCAGTTGTTCATATAAGCCGCGCCGCAATAGGCTTCAAGACAGCCCCTTGCGCCGCAACCGCAAGGCAGACCCTCTGGCGATATCTTTATGTGTCCCGCCTCAAAAATAGAGATATCCCGGCGGGAAAATATACGGCCTCCGGAAATAAAACCGCCGCCGATGCCGGTGCCTAGCGTAAGAACGGCAAGAGATTCGGGCTTCTTTCCGCGATAAGCGCTGTAAACCCCGAGAGCCGCGCAGGATGCGTCATTTTCAAAAACGAGCTTTTTGAACCGGTGATATTTCATCAGGACTTTTTTGAGCGGAAAATTTTTCCAGCCGAGATTGGGCGCGCTAAAAACAAAACCATTTTCAGGATCCAGCATTCCCGGCACGGCGAAGCCAGCCGCGCCTATTTCATCAAGCGGGTATTTCCCGTCTATGATCCGCAATATTTCCGATATGGTTTTTTCGGGATACTTTGACCGCGGCGTGGAAAAATCAAAACGGCCCAGCGTTTTTCCCGCGGAAGAACAAATTGAAACAGCGGTGTTTGTTCCGCCTATGTCTATTCCCATCGCTTTCATTTTTTTACGCTCCATATTTTTTTCCTCAGATAGGCGCTGCCTATGAGCGAACCGAAACACAGAATAAGCTTCGGCGCGAGCGAGACGGCTTTCTTCAAACTCCGCTCCGGGGAAGAAGTGATTTCAACGCCGGTTCCGGCAGTTCTTTTCATCAGTTCATCTCCACTCATGCGCCTCTCATGCGGAAAAGACGAACAGAATATCTTTTCAAAAAGCCCATCTGGAGATGATAGCATTTCTTCGAGCTTTTTGTCTTTCAACGCGTAAAAAACACAGACCCGGGGACCCTGAATTTTACTGATCTCCGACTTGACCGCTCGCCATGCGTCCAGCGTGTGCCCTCCGTCAAGGATCACATCTATCCCTTTGTATTTTTTCCTCTCAAAACGGGCGGGCAGAATATATTCCGGAAAATAATCTTTGTCGGGCTTTATGCCGGCGGACTTCATCACAGCCATTGCCAGAGAATAATTCTCGCCGAGGAAGGCAGTGCTATACGGGTTTTTCAGTATCGGCGCCCGCATCACAGACGCGTTCCTGCCCGCGGCTGTTTTTTTTATCACTTCTCCCGCCCCGCCTGCGCAGAGGGTTATCACCCGGCTTCCTTTTTTTATAATTCCCGCTTTTTCGCGGGCTATTTTCTCAACGCTTGAGCCGAGATAATCGGTGTGCTCCCTGCATATCCCCGTTATGACAGCGATCTCGTTTTTCAGGACATTGGTCGCGTCAAGCCTGCCGCCGAGGCCGACTTCCACAACCGCCCACTGGATTTTTTTCTCCATAAAATACATGAAAGCCGCCGCGGTCAGCCTCTCAAAATATGTCAGAGAGTATTTTTTCAGGCGCCTCATCCGGCTGTAATAGAGAGAATCGGAAATTTCTTTGCCGTTCAGGCGCAGTCTCTCGCCTATGCGTTCAAGATGGGGCGAAAGATACGCGCCCACGCTGAAACCCGCGTGTATTAACAGCTTCTCCGTAAAGACCGCCGTCTGGGATTTCCCCGTGCTGCCGGCGATAAGAACGCATCTGAAATTCTGCTTGAAACCCTCGCCCGCAAGAGCTCTTCTCATGCGTCCAAGGCCGAAAGACATTGTTTTTGTTTCCTTGCCGGAATTCATTATCGGCCGTCAATCTTTAAATTGTTCATCCACGGACCTAAGCGTTCTTATGTTCCGCTTGACGGCCTGCTTTTTCTGTTCGGGAGGCATCAGTTCCGCCGGCAGATATTTTTTGACAAGATCCTTATGGCTCTGCAAAAAAGCCGTCTGATATAATCTTAATCCCGAACCTGCGGCAAGGCCGACAGCAAGGCCGAAGACCAGCGTCATAACCTTAAAGCCTATAGCGAGACACAGGAGAAAATAAACAGCGTTGAGAAGAAGCAGCGCGTGCAGGGCCTGATTGGCCATATCAATGCCGGCCCATGGATAAAAGAACAGTCCGAACAGTCCGTAATAAATGAGAGCCGGTGTGATGAAGGCCCTCATAAAGTTTTCACCGGCAAAAAGAAGAATGAAAGCCAGAGCGAGTATAAACACCTGCGGGGCAAGGCCGAAAAACTCCCTGACGGACAGCCCGCAGAGCTGCAGATAATAAAATGACAGGGTAGCGACCAGACAAAAATTCAGAAAACCCAGCAATCTTTTCAACACACAAACCTCCTCATTTGTACTTTATCAAATCTTCAGGCACATACCATTTTAAGAAATTATGCGATATTCCCGCTCTCGTCGGCTCTATCCCGCGGAAACGCGAAGCGACAACAGTCAGGGAATCCGGCGCGTAAAGAAAACAGTATGGCTGATCGCCGGCTATCAGCTCCTGGATGCGGCCATAGATCATTTTTCTCTCCTCCCGGTCAAAACTCATGCGTCCCTTCTCTATCAGAGCGTCCACTTCGGGATTTTTATATGAGACAAAATTAAAACCCCCCGCCCGCGCCTCCGAAGAATGCCAGAGCGAGTAGCAGTCGGGATCCACCGCGAGTGACCAGCCCAGCACAACGGCGTCAAAGTCCCTCCGGTCTATGTGCCTGTTTATCAGCGTCGCCCATTCAAGTATCCTTATGCTGACCTCTATGCCGACATCTTTGAGCTGAGACTGTATGATCGTCGCGGCTTCCTCTCTCGTCTTATTCCCCTGATTTGTCAGAAGAGTGAAGGCGAATTTCCGGCCGTTCCTGTCACGCCAGCCGTCACCGTCGGAATCCTTCCAGCCGGCCTCATCAAGGAGCGCCATCGCCCGGGCGGGGTCATAGCCGAATTTTTCCACATCGGGATTATACGCCCATGAAGACGGCGGATAATTGGAATGGAGCTGCCCGCCGTATCCCAAAAGCACCGCGTCTACTATTGCTTTTTTGTCTATCGCCCGGCTTATTGCCCGCCGCACTATCCTGTCCTCAAACAGCGGATTTTTGAGGTTATATCCCATGTAAGCGTATTGAAAAGCCGGATAACGAAATTTGTTATAATTCCCGCTGAAGCCCTCATCGTCCGTGTTGTATTTATACTGATGCGGCGTGAGGCCCATGCTGTCTATGCCCTGTTTCCTGAGCTCAAGGAACTGCACGGAGCTGTCGGGTATTATCCTGTATATTATCCTCGATATATTTCCCGTCTCCTCAAAATATTCACTATTTTTTTCCAGGACTATCTGCTCGCCCGACACCCATTTGACAAACCTGTAGGCTCCTGTGCCGACGGGCTTTCTGTTGGCGGGATTCTTGTCAAAGTCGCCCTGATCGAATATGTGCCTGGGTATTATGCCCAAACCCCATGATTCAAGCGCGGGAGAATACGCCATGGAATATTTCACGACCAGCGTGTGAGCGTCGGGGGCTTCCACACTCTCTATCATCTTGAAGCGGCCGCTGCGGGGTGAGATGATATCCGGATTCACAAGGCATTGATAGGTGAAGACCGCATCGTCGGCTGTGAAAGGCCGCCCGTCGTGCCACTTCACATTTTCTCTCAGTTTGAAAATTATGGTTTTGCCACCGTCACGCACTTCCCAGCTCAGCGCCAGATCACCGACGAGAACAAGATCCTTATCATATTTGACCAGGCCGTTGTAAACAAGATCGTTGATTTCCGCCGAAGCGGAATCGCCCGCCAGTACGGGATTGAGGTACGACGCGTCGCCGAGCATCGCAAACACTATTGTCTCACCCGCATCAGGGTTTCTCTGCTGTGAAGAGCATCCCTGAAGCAATAACAGCGCGCACACCGCCGCGACCAAAGACCCCGTATGAAAAATATTTATTGCCCTACGCACTATAGCCATTGGCCTTCCTGCGGCGGGAGCTGATTATTTTACTCAGCTCAGCGGCCGTCCTCGTGTTCAGCACATCCCTCTTCCCGCATCCCGCCCTGCGGAGATTCATGAGGCCGTATCTCATGTTGTCCATGTGATGAAGCGCGTGAGCATCACTGCCGAGAGAAAGCATCACGCCTTTCGCAAGCGCCATGCGTATGTGTTCCTCTTTCAGATCCCGCCTGTCGGGAAAAGCGTTCACCTCAAGGATTATATTTTTTTCGGCCGCTTTTGCCGTGACCTTTTCCATATCCAGAGCCAGGGGCGGGCGCTTCCCTATGAGACGCGCCGTGGGATGAGCCAGCACATCAAGATAGGGATTGTCCATGGCCCGCATAATTCTTTTGTTCAGCACCTCAGGACTCTGGTTGAAAACCGCGTGCACCGCGCCCAGACAGACATCCAGCTCTTTGAGTATTTCATCAGGGTAGTCCAGACTGCCGTCGGAGAGTATGTCCACCTCCGCGCCGAAAAGAATTCGCACACGGGATGTTTTATTGAGCGACTCTATCTCCTTTTTTTTCTTCATCAGATTCTTTACGCTCAGGCCGCGCGCTATCGTCAGGCTCATTGAATGATCACAGGAACCTATCCATTCATAACCCAGCTCCGAAGCCCTGGCGGCGAGGCCTCTGATTTCAACGGCGCCGTCGGAATACACGCTGTGAAGATGAAGGTCTCCCTTGATATCTTTCGCCTCTATAAGAGATGGCAGAGCGTGACGGGAAGCCTGTTCTATCTCGCCCCTGTTTTCCCTGAGTTCCGGGGGAATATAATCAAGGCCGAGGCGCTTATACACATCCTTCTCCGTCTCACCGGCTCTGTATTCGCCTGATTTCTGATCGCTCAAAGCGTATTCATTCAGCGTGCAGCCCATGGCGGACGCGCACTTTCTAAGCGCTATGTTGTGCTCCTTGCTTCCGGTGAAATACAGCATGGCGGCGCCGAAGGACGCGGGCGCCACGACACGCAGGTCTATCTGCACATCCCCTGCGGTGTAAACGCTCGCTTTTGTCGGGCCGGAGGATGTCACCTTCTCAACGCCGTCAATTTTGACAAATGTGTCTATTATTTTTTCGGGTGTTTCCGAAACAGCGAGAAGGTCTATGTCGCCTACGGTCTCACAGCCTCTTCTCACACTGCCGCAGGCGAGAGCGGCACGGCAGCTCTTGTCCTTCCTGATAACCTCAAGAAAATCGTCCGCCATATTTTCCGCCGTGGACATGAGCAGCCTGCCGTCCAGACGGCTGGCTATTTCAAGACCACGAAGGATGTTCGCGGCGCTCTTTTCTCCCAGGCCGCTCAGAGCCGCCAGTTCACCCCTGCGGGCGGCTATATCAAGCCCCCTCATGGTTTTGATGCCGAGTTCCTTGTGTATCAGGCGTATTTTGGCGGGCCCCAGTCCGGGCACCTTCAGCATTTCCAGAAGTCCGCGCGGTATCTCTTTTCTCAGCTCTTCAAGTTTTGTGATTTTTCCGGCGCTCAGATATTCGCTGATCTTGGCGGCTATACCCTTGCCTATGCCGTCAAGCTCCTCAAGATTGCCGGAAATATAATCGTCTTTTATGTCGTGATCAAGGCTCTCTATTGTCTCAGCGGCCTTTTCGTAACTCCTGATCTTAAAACTGTTTTCGCCTTTTATTTCCAGAAGATGGGCGATCTCTAAAAACTTGCCGGCTATTTCCTTATTCTTCATATTTTTTGCCCTCGTCCCGATTCGAACGGGAAACCTTCTCCTTCGCAGGGAGATGCTCTATCCATTTGCGCTACGAGGGCTTAAACCCATTCTTTGCAATAGATAACGGAATTCGACGGAAAATATACGCGCATCTTCGTCACAAAAAAGATTCGACCATACAATAAGTATGCTCTCACTTTTTTGTTTAGAATCTGCACGCATCTTTCCCGTCTCGGTTCTTCATTCCTATTGCAAAGAATGGGTTAAAAAATTGCGCGTCTTCACGACTGCATGGATTTCAAAAACTGCTCGTTTGAAGAGGTCTTCTTCATTTTTTCCACTATGAATTCCATCGCTTCCACATGATCGGCTCGGGCGAGGAGTTTTCTGAGTATCCAGACCTTGTTCAGCACTTCCTCGCTCAGGAGCAGTTCTTCTTTTCTCGTGCCGCTCTTTGTTATATCTATCGTCGGGAACACGCGCCTGTCGGTGAGTTCGCGGCAGAGGTTTATTTCCATATTGCCCGTGCCTTTGAATTCCTCAAATATCACCTCGTCCATCCGGGATCCGGTGTCTATCAGCGCCGTGGCTATTATCGTCAGGCTCCCTCCGTCAACAACGCTGCGCGCCGTGCCGAAGAATTTTTTGGGTTTCTGCAGAGCCGTGGTTTCCAGCCCCCCGGACATCACCCTTCCGGAAGACGGCGTCTGGGCGTTGTGAGCCCTGGCAAGACGCGTGAGAGAATCAAGCAGTATCACAACATCCTTGCCCATTTCAACCATGCGTTTCGCTTTTTCAATCACCATGTCCGAGACCTGTATGTGCCGGGCGGGGCTTTCGTCAAAAGTGGAAGCCACGACCTCCGACTTCACACTCATCCTCATGTCCGTCACCTCTTCCGGCCTCTCGTCTATAAGGAGACAGATGAGCGTCACCTCCGGATGATTGAGAGTAATACCGTTGGCTATTGCCTGAAGCAGCATCGTCTTGCCCGTCCTGGGAGGCGCGACTATCAAACCTCTCTGGCCCTTGCCCACGGGCGTGAGAAGATCCATGATCCTACCCGATATACCCTGCCTGTCGGTTTCAAGAATGATCTGCTCATGCGGGTACTGCGGCTGAAGCTTGTCAAAATTAGGGCGGCCCATAATCTCTTCCGGCTTCATGTTATTGACCGCCACTATATTGTCCATGGCGTAATATTTCTCTCTGTTCACAGAAGGATGTTTGCAGTATCCCTGGAGAAAATCTCCCGTGCGGAGCTTGAGTTTTTTTATCAGCATCGGCGCGATATACACATCCTCGTTTGAAGGAAGATAGCTGTTGTCCGAAGAGCGCAGAAAGCCGAATCCGTCCGGCAGGATTTCCAGATAGCCCTCTTTCTCTTCCTTGGGATAATCCTCGGCGCCATTCTGATTATTGTCCTGACTGTTCCTGCCGCCGGGCTGATGACTGTCTTTAGCGGGAGCATCAGGCTCCTTATCACCGGCTTTTAAAACAGCTTCCACGAGCTCGTGTTTCTTCATCTTCGCGATGTTTTCCACACCCAGCGCCAAGGCCGTTTCCCTCAACTCCGGCAGCTTCATCTCCTTCAATTTCTCTTCTGTGTAAATAGACATTTCTTCCTCCGTCACCCTGTTTCAGATTTTGACCGGGTATTAATGTTTCAGCGCTCGCGGGCATAGCCTGCGATTTGACATCATCTTGTTGTACCGCGGTCAGGTTCCGTCACCATGTACCGTATTTAATGTTATCCTCAAAAACGCTTTTTGAAATTTTCAATAAGTTCAATCCCGAACAACCGCCTCGCGCCACTCTCCGTATCCTTCCGGCGGTTTTATTCCTTTGGAGCGTTTATCCTATCAACAATATTTTTCGCTGTCAATAAGCAATTCGCGTATCGTCCACGCAAACTTTTCAGCTGTCTATTTTAACGGAGTGCGCCCCCCATATCTCGTCGGCATATTCCTTCACGGCCCTGTCGCTTGAAAAATATCCCATGTTGGCTATGTTCAAGAGAGCTTTTTTCTGCCATAGCAGTTTGTCGCCGTAATCTCTGTTAAACCGGAGGGTCTTCGCGAGATAGTCGCCGATGTCAGCCAGCAGGAAATACCTGTCCGGATTCCCTCCGCCATCACCGGAAAGCAGCGAATCGTACAAAGGCTTGAATAGCTCGCCGTCGCCTCCGGCTAACTCACCTGATTTGAGCATATCAAGCGCCTCTCTGATCTCAGCGGAAGATTCGTATATCTCACGCGGATTATATGAACCGTTACGCGTCTGTTCCTTTATCTGTTCGGCGTTAAGACCGAAAATGTATATGTTCTCCGCGCCCACATGTTCCAGAATCTCTATGTTCGCCCCGTCAAGCGTGCCCAGCGTCAGGGCTCCGTTGAGCGCGAACTTCATATTCCCGGTGCCGGAGGCCTCCGTCCCCGCCATCGATATCTGCTCTGAGACATCGCTGGCCGGTATTATCTTCTCGGCCAGAGACACGCCGTAATTCGGCAGGAAGACCACTTTCATCTTTCCGTTTATGCTATTATCGCCGTTGACCAGTTCCGCGACGCTGTTGATGAATTTTATGATGAGCTTGGCCCTGGCGTATCCTGGCGCCGACTTGCCCGCGAAAATAAATGTGACAGGAGCCGGCAGAAAAGAGGGGTTCTGCTTGATGCCCTTATACATCACGAGTATCCTTAAAGCGTTCAGGAACTGCCTTTTGTATTCGTGGATTCTCTTCACCTGAGAATCAAATATGGATTCGGGGTTCACCTCCACACCGCACTCTTTCTTTATGTGTTCGGCCAGTTTCTTCTTGTTTTCAAGTTTTATGTTGTAGAGATTTATCAGCGTATCCCTGTCATCCGCGAATTTTTCAAGGCCTTTGATCTCGGAAAGATTTATTATCCAGCCGTCGCCTATTTTCTCCCTTATAAGCCGCGAAAGATAATGATTGGCCACAAGGAGCCAGCGGCGCTGCGTGATGCCGTTTGTCTTGTTGCTGAATTTGCCGGGGTACAACTCGTAGAAATCCCGGAAGACCTCGCTTTTAAGTATCTCGGTGTGGAGCTTCGCCACGCCGTTGACGGAATGAGAGCCGACAATGGCGAGGTTAGCCATCCTGATTTGCTTTTCACTGTCGTCGGAGACGATAGACATCCAGTTGACTTTCATGTGATCGTCGGGGTATCTGCCGCGCAAATCAGTAAGAAAAATCCTGTTTATCTCATAGATGATTTCCAGATGCCGGGGAAGCACCGTCTCAAAGAGATTGAGCGACCATTTTTCAAGCGCCTCCTGCATTACCGTGTGATTGGTAAAAGCGAAAGTTTTCCTTGTGATGTCCCAGGCCTTATCCCATTTCAGCCCGTGAACATCTATCAGCAGGCGCATGAGCTCCGGTATGCCCAGCGCAGGGTGCGTGTCATTGAGCTGTATGGCCACCTTATCGGAGAAACGGTCAAAATTATCATAAGTTTTGAGATACCGCCTTATTATGTCCTGCAGGGTGGCTGACACGAAAAAATACTCCTGCTTGAAACGCAGTTCTTTCCCCTCGTAGATATTGTCGTTGGGATAAAGCACCTTTGATATATTTTCCGTGCGGTTCTTGTCCTCCACCGCCTTCATGTAGTCACCGTGATTGAAAATTTGCAGGTCAAACTGGTTTGACGAACGCGCGGACCAGAGCCGCAAGGTGTTCACCGTGTTGTTGCCGTATCCTATTATCGGCATATCGTGAGGGATTGCAAGGATATCCTTTGTGTCTTTCCAGACAAAATGCGGCTGGCCGAAATCATCCTTTTCGGGAACGCTTTTTCCGTAAAACTGCACATTGATGGCGTATTCCGGCCTTTCTATTTCCCAGGGGGAGCCGAATTTAAGCCACTCGTCCGGCGCTTCCACCTGATAACCGTCCTGGATCATCTGTTTGAATATGCCGAATTCATAGTGAAGCCCGTAGCCGTAGCCCGGCAGGCCGAGCGTGGCCATTGAATCCAGATAACAGGCGGCAAGCCGGCCGAGGCCGCCGTTGCCCAGTCCAGCGTCGGGTTCCAGTTCCAGAAGCGCATTAAGGTCGTCGCCGCCTTTTTTGATGACATACTTCACTTCTTCAATGAGATTCAGGTTGATTATGTTGTTAAGCAGCGCACGGCCCAGAAGGAATTCAAGAGAAAGATAATACACCCTCTTCACATTTTCGTTATAATAGCTCTGCTGGGTCTTGGACCATCGTTCCACCATTCTGTCGCGTATAGCGTAGCAGAGGCCCATGTATTTGTCATAATTTGTCGCCGAAAACTCGTCTTTCGCGCGGGTGTAGCACAGGTGATTTTTAATGGACAGGCGCAGGGCCGAGGAGTCCATGCGTTTTCTGTAATTTTTCAGGAGGTCTTCCTGTATCTCTTTTTTCTTTTTCTCTTCTTCAGTCATCCTTGCCGCCTTTCTGCTGTATATAAACTTGCCGTTATTCTATGATTCTCACCTGTTCTTGTCAACCGCAATGGTGACAGAGGTTGACCCCGCCATAGGCGGATGAAGCATTTCAATCCTTATTTGAACTTTACTCACACCACTGAGTAATTTCACTCAATACCCAGACCGGTGTCGCCCGCACCGCTTATGGTCAAGAGAACTATCTCCGATTTTGAGCTCAGCCGCATGGGCGGGCACAGAGAACTGAAGGAAAACACCCCGCGCGGAGGAATTTGGCGAAAAGCTCCGGCCTGTGCGAAAGCAGACGAGCGACACCGTCAGAAGAAAAAACGCGAATCTCGCTATGACCACCGGAGCCGCCTACATCCTCTCCGGAGCCGTTATTCCAAGAAGGCCCAGGCCTTTCTTTACAGTCTCCCGCACCCGGCCGGCCAAAAAGAGCCGCTGAGAGGAAAGAAGAGGATCTGAACCGTCCAGCACCTTATTACGGTCATAATACCCGTGAAACAGACCGCAGAGCTCCATGAGATATCCCGTTATGTGATGAGGCGCCCTTTCCTGGGAAGCCAGCGCTGCCTTGTCAGTGAATTCACATATTTTTTTAATGATATCTCTCGCTTCCTCTCCTATCATCCCGCCGCAGGGGGATGCTTGGATTCCCATTTCTCCGGCCTTTTCAAATATGGAACAAATCCTGGCGTGAGCGTACTGCAGATAATACACCGGGTTTTTGCTGGACTGCTCTTTCGCCAGGTCAAGGTCAAAATCCATCTGGGCGTCACCCTTCCTTGATACAAGAAAGAAGCGCACGGCGTCGGGGCCCACCTCGTCTATGACATCGTCGGCGAGAAGAAATGTCCCGTCTCTTTTTGACATCTTGAGGAGCTGATCGCCCCTCTTGAGCCGCACAAGCTGATAAAGTATTATTTCCAGCTTATCGGCGTTTCTGCCGAGCAGCTCCACGGCGCTTTTCAGACGCCCGACATATCCGTGATGATCCGCGCCCCATATGTTTATGCAAATATCGGCTTCATTGAATTTTTCGTCGTGATAGGCTATGTCCGAGAGAAAGTAGGTCGGCTCGCCGTCTGTTTTGTACAGCACCCTGTCCTTGTCATCCCTGTCGCTGACATCAAGCCACACGGCGCCGTCTTTTTCAAAAACAGCTTTTTTATCTTTCAGTTTTTCCAGGGTCCTGCTCACATGGCCTTCATCATAAAGTTTCTTCTCGCTGTAAAAAATGTCAAAAACTATGCCGAGCCGGACGAGCGTCGTCTTGATACCCGCCAGTATCCGCTCCACGGCCATATCACTGATTTTCTCCACGCTGTCTCCGGATGAAATATCTTTCGCTATCCCGTTAACACAGTCCCCCGAATATCCGCCCTCAGGTTGCGGCTGGCCGGCTTTGGCGGCGAGAATGGATTCTCCCAGAAGACGCACCTGACGGCCCCTGTCGTTGACATAATAATGTGTTATCACCTCATAACCCGTAAAACTGAAAATGCGCGCCAGAGCGTCCCCCATCACGGCTCCCCTGAGATGACCTATGTGAAGAGGGCCCGTGGGATTGGCGGAAACGAATTCTATCAGGAGCTTTTCCTTTTTCGCGGGAAACGGCCTGTCCCCGTCATTGAGCATTTTGACCAGCGACCCCATAGCCAGTTTCATATTGACAAAGGGCATGATTACCTTAACATCTTCAAAGAGACCGCTTTTTTCAAGAGCTCCAGCCAAATCGTCCGCGGCCTTTTTCTTGTTTTTGACAGCCATCTTCACGGCGGCGTTTGTCGCGTAATCACAATTCGTGAAATCCGGCGCCGTCATCACATCAAAATCGCCGGTCATTTCAGCGCCGAGTAAATTCAGCGCTCCGTTGACGGCTTCTCTTATAAAATCCAGCATTTGTTATTCTCCACTACAATCGGAACTTTCCACAGCACGGTTTTATATTCTATAATAAAATCGCATTATGCTCAATTCCAAAGTTATTATCAATCCCTCCGCGGGAAGAGGCAAAGCCGCGAGGCTCGCGCCGCGCATAGCTTCGGCGCTTGATATTGAAGAATCGGATATTGTTTCAGCCGCCAGCCTCCAAGACGCCGAGAAAAAATCGGAACACTTCGCCATGATAGGCGTGAACCCCGTCATCTTCTGCGGCGGTGACGGAATGCTCGGCGCCGTCATGAACGGCGTTTTAAAAGTCTCTTCCAATGTGGCCATAGGCATAATACCCTCCGGCATGAGCGATGTCGCCGCCGTCAGCCTCGGAATACCCCGCCGTTTTGAAGACGCTGTTGAGATAATCAGAAGAGGACAGACGCAAAAAGTTGACAGCGGACTTGTTATTCACCCCGGAGGCGGGAGACATTTTTATTCAATGGCTGACTTCGGCCTCACAGCCGATATCGTAAGGATAGCTGAGAGCAATCTTCTGATAAAAAAGACCCTCGGCAAAAAAGCCCATTACGCCGCCGGGCTTTACAAAATGCTGGCGCGCAAACAGTTTTTTGATGTCAGATGCGGAGATTACAGCGCGCGCTCCTTCCAGTCCGTATTTATGAACGGGTTGTTCTGGGGCGGTAATTTCCGCTGGGGAAATGATTTTTCGCAGAAAGACGGGCTCGGCGATCTGCTGGTCTTTGAGAAAATGACGCTGTCGAGCCTGATGAGTATTTTGACCGCCCTTGCCGGAAACAGGGAGATAAAAGGAGTAGCGCGTCTCAGGACAAGCTCCGCTTTTCTGAAATCCGAAAAGCCCCTGCCCTGGCACGCCGACGGCGAATTCATGGGTTTTTTACGCGAAGCTGAAATACAGATTCAGAGCGAATCGGTAAAATTTATCTGCGATCCCGCATCTGTCATCTAATTCTATAAAGAAATGCTTTTACAGATAGAGCAGGACATAGTTGAGCAGAAGCTGCTGAATGGTGTCTTGCTCACCGCCCAGGGGCAGCTTGACTTTCTCCCGCTGCGCTTTCTGCGCCACTATGATTATCTCAAAAGGTGCTATCTCAATGCTGAAATTGTCACCTTCCTTTATCTTTTCAACCTCTCTTGTGAGAGTCTTTGACATCTCAACGATTTTGATCCCCTCCACATGAGCCTGCTTGTCCACGATAAAGCCGGCCAGGTCTTTTGTAGGCACTATTTTCACCGAGACAATCAGCTTTTCCGGCTGCAGATCTATCTCAAGAGCGATCACCCCCACCGGCAAATTGTCTTCCAAAAGAGCCACATTCTGTTTTTTTGTGCCGCCTCGCCGCGCCGGCATAGCGGATTTCATGATCTCCGCCCTCGCGCCGCCGACTTCAATTTGAAACTGCGCCGGAGTGATATAGGCGAGTTCCGGAACGCCGGAGCTGGATAGAGCCGCCTGTATGACAGCCTCACCCGGATGGTTGAAGCGTCTCACCTTCACCGCCGCGAGGCCTTTTTTGTCAGTGACCGCTGAAACGGGCTCAATATGACCTGTGTTTTTTACAAAAGAAAAATTCACATTTATCCCGCTGACGGGCCGATCCGTGCGGCCGGCCACACTCACGAGCACGCCTATATCACCCCTGAACTCCGTCTTTGTATTCCCCGCGCGGGGATATTCAAGAGGCCTCACCTGCACCCTTGTGACGAGCTCTTTTATCATATTGTCCAGCTCGGTTTTTTTCACATCCGGCAAAAGCTCGCCGGCCCTGGCCGCCGACAGCGTCATTATGGCCTCTATGACCTTGTCCCTCCCGGCCAGACTTTTACTTTTTTGGACGGATGATGTAAAGAGTTTGTTTATCTCTTTCACGCGCCACTCCTCCCGCAATGCCTTAGCCGCGGTATCGGCGCGCGGATATGAGACCAGCATGTAGCATATGTAGACCTCTGAGGCTATGTCCTTGTCATAGGCCTCATGGAGCATCTCAAGTTTGGCGCGGTCAAAATGTGTCCCCAGATACGAGGAAGAATCCATTACTATTTTTCTAAAGGATAATTTTTGGGCCTCGGTTTTGTCGGGAGAACTTGAGGACGCCAGAAAATAAAATTTTTCAGAGCTCTCGGGAGGCGAGACAAACCACGCCGGCGGCGCGGCATGAAGGCCCGTGTGAACGGCGGAAAAAACCATCAGGATGAAGATAAAAAAACGAACTTTCAATTATTTTGTTCTTCTGGCAGGAGCTTTTCTTTCTCTTCTTTCCCGTATGAGATCCTTTTTCTGCTTTTCCCCGGCATCAAGTATTCTTTTTTCCCTGGCCTTGAGAAGCGCCTTCCTTTCCTTGATTATCTTCTTCCTGAGCTCACGCCGCCGCAACTGGTGTTTTGCCATACGCTCACACGACGAGCGCATATCCTCCGAAAGTTTTTTACTCAGCCGGGGTTTGGCGTAAAGGCTCACGCGGGCCTCCTGCATCTTTTTCACAATCTGCGCGCGCTTCGCGAGTTTGCCGCTTTTGTCGTAGTGCCTCACACCAACCTTTCCGTCAAAGACCGCCACGCGCGATTCCTCGCCGGCCTTCACGGCGAACCTTGTGCCTCTCACGGCGCAAACAGCCTGGGGCGTGCGCACCCTGTAGTCAAGGCCCTTTTCTATTTCAGAGAGCAGCTCACCCATCTCAAGATCAAATATCGCGCGCTTGAGATAGCTGTCCTCACCGTGAAGCTCGTCTATTTTAAGCAGCGAATTCGGCCCGACCTCAAAAATCGTGCCGTCTATCAGATAAATCTCACAGCTTCCGTCGGTAAAAGTTTTTATTATGTCACCGATTGAGAAGCCATCGCCATTGACGACGCGCGCCCATTCCGACGCGTTCTTTTTCAGCGACTTGACATCGCCGGAAACACTGTTGACGATGGCGGCGTAATCATCACCCGCTGAGGAGACAGCGCAGAACAAAAAGAGACAAAACACGATTCTTTTCATAGATTCCCCACGACGGCCCGTCACGGGGCGGCGGGCCGTACTGATAATATTCTTCAGGAATTTACTGAAGTTTATCCAGCAAACCCATCGCCGCTTCTTCCGCGGCTTTGTCCTTTATCTCCCTGGCTTTTGAGGCAAGGCCGTTGATTGCCCTGTTCCTGGCCTCTTTGTACTGCTGCACAGGAAGCTGAAAAAGAACGGAACAGTTATAAAAATATCTGACACCCGTTTCCGTCACCTCTTCCACTTTCTCGTAGTAGCTTTCCGCAGGAAGAAGGCCGCTGATGTTGACATTATCCGCCGTCATGGCTATGCCGTCCTGCACAAAGCGGCCGAGATCCTCACCCGGAAGATTGGAACCTCTTGTGTTCTGGACAAATTCCGTCTTGGCCTTCGTCTCAATGGCCTCGGCGACATTCTTCGTGGCCTCGGCTTTCGCCTGCCTCAAACCCACGGCGTAATCGCCCACACCCCTGAGGGTGCCGGAAAAATACATCGTCGTCTCATCCTCAAAAAAAGGCGCCACCACCCATTCGGGGGTTTTTGCGGAGCTTTTCTCAATAACCGTCTGGCTTCCGACGGGCCGCACCTTGGGGCCGCCGCAACCGGCAATCGCGAACACAGACACCATAACAGCTGACACAATCATTTTTTTCATCTAATCCTCCCGAAACGGGCCTGAGCCCGCTTCATCACACCCTGCGCGTTATTTCGCGCGGGTCACAATTATCAGATTCTTTTCCGCGTGCGGCACAACCGACACGCTGTAATCTTCCTGGCCTTTAAAAAAATTCATATTGAATGCGCTGCGGTTTTTTCTGCTGGCGGAAAGCTCAAAACCCTTCTCCGCCATGTTCTTCTGGTAAAAGAGCTTGATATCCCGCGCGACAGCGTCAGTTTCAATGATTTTTATCTCCATGCCGTCCGCGGTCTCCCCTAAAAGCAGAGCTCCCCCGGGGTAGTCAACGCCGGTCGCGGCGGCCGGAGCAGCGGAAGAGGCCGGAGCGGCGGCGGTTTTGGGGCTCTGTTTCGGCTGGACCTGCTGCAGCGCGGGAGCGGGTTTGAAAACAACAAATTTCAAGAGCGCGGCAATAACTATGACCGCCGCGGCCGCGGCAATCGGCACAACGGGCAAAGCTTTTCCCCCGCCCTGCTTGTTCATCTTTGCCATTTCTTTTTTCCCCGCGGGGATTTCTTCATATTTCTTAATCAGAGCGTCTATGTCTCCGCCATCGGAATCTTTTGACTCTCCCGCGGCCGGGCCGGAAGCCTGACCCGTGATGTCATCGACGGAAAATTTGTCCGCGGGCTCGGCAGGGCTCGCGCTGTCATATCCGGGGGATACTTGAGAAGCATTCTTCGCGGCAGCGCCATCCTGAGAAGCTGAACCGGCGGACTCGTACGGCGCGGGCGGATCATCGCTGAAAACAGGTGTCTCAACCGGAGGAACCGGCGGAATGTCTTTCTGCGCGTCACTCCCCTCACCGGCTCCCAATGCCGCCGCGAGACTCTCTATATCCATGTCTTCACCAAAATCATCCCTGTTTTCTTCCATAATTTTTATCTCCTGCAATACTTTGCGCTAACCCTTTATTTTCTAAAATTTTTGGCCTGTTTGTCAATGTAATATCTGTCACGCTTTTATAAGTTTGAGTATTTCGTCATGAAAACGCCCGTTGGAAACGACATAACCGACGGTCTCAGATCCCCACAATCCGCCGTCAAGCTCCGTCGCGGTGCCGCCGGCCTCCTCGACAATAAGAAGTCCCGCCGCGAAATCCCACACGGCATCGCAGAACTCAACTTCAAGCTCCGCGCGGCCTGCCGCTATGTGACAGAGCCCCGCGACAGTTGAGCCCAGCATACGGATGTTGAACACCTTGTCATGAAGTTTCTCCAGGGCCGCGAAATTCCGTTCAGGCAATCTCGCGATGGAGCTGTCAAAAAACATTGTCGCGTCCTTGAGCCCTCTGTCCGAAACTGATATTTTTTCACCGTTAAGAAATGCTCCTCCGCCCTTGCGGGCATAGAAAAGCTCGTTTGTCATGGGCAGGCATATCACCCCGAGCGCAGGACGGCCCTTCCGGCACAAAGCTATGGATGTGCCGAAAATATCAAGGCCTTTGATATAATTGTGAGTGCCGTCCAGCGGGTCTATTATCCAGAGAAACTCGTCATCGCAGCCGGCGCGTCCGGATTCCTCGCTCAGTGTGCTGTCCGACGGAAACCTTTTTTTCAGCTCGCCGAGAATAAGCTTTTCGGCCGCCTTGTCCGCCGGCGACACCAGTGAGCCGTCGGGCTTCCGCTCGAATTCAATACTGCCGCCGAAGCCGACCTTCAAGAGGCTCCCGGCTCCGAGGGCAAGCTCCCGCGCCGCGTCCAGCCTTTTTTTTATTTCACGCATTCAGTATCTTCGGCTCCAGGCGTTCATCGTCGGTGACAAAGGCATAAGCTATTATGCAGACATCCTGGCCAACCTCGCCTTTTTTCGCGGCCGGCCCGTAAAGAATAACGGCTTTTGACCCGGCTTCTTCGGCGATGACATAAGTTTCAAATCTCTCGCCGTTGTCATAATTGAGCACATGCACCTTGTCTCCGGCGGCTATACCCACCTTGGCAATAATGTCCGAATCCAGCCCTATACTGCCCTTGTAATGCAGATGAGTCGCGCTGATCTTCACCCTCTGTATCTTCGCCCTCAAAACCTCTCTCAAAATCATAACTCCCCTTAGGGGACGGTGCTTGACATTGTGACAATAGCTCCGCCACCGTGATAATAGGTACTGTTCCTAAATTACCCCATTACACATTCCGTGTTTTTTTTCATGCCGCCATTTTTCAAGCTCAGCCTTCAGCCCCTGCCAGTGTCGCCAGTCAAGCTCTTTTTCCATGTCTTCTTCGCTTTTCAGCAGTCTGGCCGTTTCCTCCGCATTGCCGGAAATAGCGGACTCAAGAAGAGGCCGCTTTTCCAACGCGACGCCGGCAAGAGCGGGATATTTCGCCGCCAAATTGACAAGCAGCTCCGGCGTTCTGCATTCGGCGAACCAGAATAATATTTTTTCGCGGGAAAGCTCGTTAGACGATTTATACATATCCGATTCAATAAGCTGTCTGAGCATATGCCAGTCCTTGTCCCTCTGCGTTTTTTTGGCTTGAACGAGATCCGCCAGCGCCATAACCGGAACTCCCCCGATTTCGGGCAGCTCAATTTCAACCCGGCGCTCCCACAATTCCGGAAAAGGCGACACAGCTCTCATCACGCCCATAACATCAATTCTTAAATCTCTCATGCCCTCGCCCTTACAGCGGAAATGGCAGGCATGCCCTTTCATCAGCGCCTCTTGCGAAAGCGGAGGAACAAAAATATTTTCCGCTTCAAGTTCCGCCAGGGCCGATTTCAGGCTGTTAAGGCCTTCGTCAGAAACCATGACGGCAAAATCAATATTCCTGCTGAACTCCGCGCCGCCGTAAAGAATACAGGCCTGCCCGCCCATCAGAAGAGCCCTAACCTTATGTTTTAAAAATGTTGAAAGGACTCTGTGTATCGGGCTGGACATCGTAACTGCCTCCGAACAAATCAAAAATTTCCCACAATTTCTGCGACTCGGCGAAACGCTCCTGCGGATTTAACTCATACCAGTCCAGGACCTCGTCATTATCTACAATTTTTCTTATCAGGGCCTTGCCCGGAAAAGCTTCCATGCTCAGTTTTTGTCCGCGCCAGGATTTTCCCTTTCTGCCATCTTCGCTCCTCCTCTTCACTTATTCTATCAAAAAAAAAGTGAGACGGTCTACTTTTGCCCTATGTGCCGGCGACGGCCGGGAACTGTCTGTCTCCTGTCATGTGCGGGGCTGAAAATCAAAATTGACAAAACTTTTCATCAATTCGGAAGTTCTTATCATAACGCGTTTGCCGTATTCCGGCTTATTATCGCTTTCTTTTGTGTCAAAAAAACCGAAATCAATCATCGCTTGTATAAATCTCTCCATATATGCGCTGACTAAAATTTCCCGCGCGCTGATATATTCATTTCCAATCCTGTCATATTCCTTATCAAGGCGCATACCCTCAAAAACAACTTTTTCCGTAAAATCTTCGCAGGTTTTCCAATCAGAGCAGTAAGTCCTTGCCATAAACAAAGAGAAATTGACGGTTCTCTGAATCCCGGAAATATCCGGGCCGCCATAAGAGAGATAATCCAGATTGAATTTGTAAAAAAAAGTTCTGAAAAGTTTCACAAACAATTCGCCGCCGGGTTTTTCAAGGTATTGCCGCCCGTCGGCCGTCACATAAAAATTCCCCTTCCTTATCCTTATAAGTCCGGCAAGCGAAAAAACAACCCTCATTATGTGAAGCCACCAGAAATCATCCTCATTCATCGCGCCGCTGCAATAGTACCGTTCCGGATTTTTCTTTGCGTATTCAGATATGTTATATGCCTCTAAAACAAATTTCCGGTTCAGGTTTTTGGAAACCGTCATTTTAACCGGCTGAAGTTTATTGAAAAGAGTGAGAATATTTTTCGCGTCGGTGTAAAAAAGCGAATTTTCAAGCAGAGCTTCTTTTATTGACGATGAAAGCGTTATCGGAGACTTCGCAGAACCCTGCGGCTCATACAAAAGACCTGCCGCCTGGAGCGGCGATAAACCGCCCAATTCGTCAAGCGGCGAGCTGTTTTTTTTGCGCGCATATTCAGACACAAATTGCTCCATATCCTCTTGTGAGGAAAAAACTTTGTCCCTCAATATCGCCGCGAGCTCCGCGCTTGCTGAATTTGTGCCGGCCTTATTTACGCTATCCAGCAATTCCATGTTTTTACGCGCGGTTTTATCCTGCGGCATATATTTCAGCGCTTTTTCCCATGCCGCGCCGGCGCTCTTGTAATTTCCGAGTTCGTAATATACCGTCCCTATATTATTCCACACCTCATTCAAATGGAACCTGTCGCCGGGCGGATAATTCTCCGCGGCGGCCATGTATGCTTCAAGCGCCTTTTCATAATCACCGGATTCCTTGAGATCTATTCCCATGATATAGTTTGCGCGCGGATGGCGGGGATTCAGTTTAAGGCACATCGCTCTGTGTTCATCAGATTTTTTCTTATCGGAATAAGAATAGACTATCGCATAGCGGCAGAGAATTTCAGGCGTCAGACCGGCTTTTTCCCTTGCTCTGTCCAGACATTCCAGGGCCTGTTTTATTTTTCCTTCTTCGGTCAGCGCCATTGACTCGGCTATCTCCGGAAACACCGGCTTGCAGCAGAATTTGAATTTTTTTCCCGACGCGCAAAAACAGGGGTCGTAACTGTCGGGAATTAGAAAACGCGCCATTTCTTTTTCCTCTTCACTAATCTCATCCGGTTCCGGCGGCGCGGAAACCCGTCTGAATGATTTTATGACAGGCTCGCTTATTTCATAAAACACCTGGCCGGGAGCGGTTTGAAAGCGAATGCCCTTCCCGGCGGCCGTTCTTTCAAACAGGGCAATTGCCGGGTCATTCATGGAGCAATACAGCACTTCCGGCCATTTCTCCAGCGTTCCATAAGCTTTTTGCATGAGGTTTTCAAACTCCGGCAATGACGGTACCATATTCAAAACGATGAGGTGCCCGAAAACAAATCCGCTTCCTATATCCATTAAAATGCAAACATCCGCGGGCTGCCCGCCGACAAGAATATCCATCCTGAATATGAGCCATGCCTCTGCCGGCTTATGTTCACTCAGCATTTCAATTGTAACCGGCCCCTGCTTTTTTTCCATTTTAGCCATCCTCCAGTTCTATTTTTAGCTCCTACACTCTGCCGAAATCATCGTCAAGACGAATGATGTCGTCTTCCTCAATGTATGAGCCCCGCGCAATCTCAAGTATTTTAGCCTTCCGGCGGCGCCTGTTCGTCAGCCGGTGAGACGCCCCTTTCGGAATTTTAATCCTGTCATCTTCCTTTAATTTGTAAATTTTCCCGTCGAGCGTCACCTCAACCTGCCCCGTGAGGACGAGCCACTCCTCACTCCTCCGGGCATGCTTCTGAAGGCTGATTGAACGCCCCGGCAGGATCTCTATGACCTTCACCTTGTAATTGTCCGCGCGCTCCAGCGTTTTGAAACTTCCCCAGGGGCGCCTCACACGAATGTGATTGACAAGCGCCTCGTCGCCTTTGAGTTTTTCCACCGCCTTCTTCACATCCTGGGAACGGCCCTGGCCCATGATAAGAAGGGCATCGTCGGTTGAAGCGACACGAAGATCCTGCACGCCTATGAGCGAGATGATCTTTCCCGTTGTGGAATAAACAAGATTGTTTTCAGAATCCAGAGAAATCACATTCTTCCTGCAGGATGCCGTCTGCGGGGGCAGAGCGTTGCCGTTTTTGTCTTTGGATGTCACCTCATAAACCGAGTCCCATCCGCCCAGATCGTTCCAGTCCCCGTCATACACGACGACAGCCGCCTTTCCGGTCTTTTCCATAACGGCGTAGTCAAAGGATATGGATGGAAGTTTTTTGTAAATGGCGTCAAGTTTCCGTCCATTTTTCCCGTCCCATTTCCGTACAGCGTTCCATATCGCGGGAGCATTGTTTTCAAATTCGCCTATGAAGACGGACGCCGAAGCGACAAAAATACCGGCGTTCCAGAAATAACTGCCCGCTTTCAGGAATTGTTGCGCCTTTGCCGCGGAGGGTTTTTCCACGAATCTCTCCACCTCTCTGCCCGAAAAAGGGGAAAAAGGGGACGTCCTTAATTTTTCTCCCGCCTTAATGGAAAAAGGGGAGGTCCTTAAAAAAGGGGACGCCTGCCTGCCGGCAAGGCAGGTCCTTAATTTTTCTCCCGCCTTAATGTATCCGTAACCGGTTTCGGCCCTGTACGGCTTGATACCCAGCGAAGTTATATAGCCGTTGCCCGAGGCCGTTTCCGCTTTTTTGAGCGCCTCTATGAACTTCGCCTCGTCCTTTATCAGATGATCCGCCGGAAAAACAAACACGGAGGGATTCCCCCCCGGATTATTCTTTTTTGCGGCGCCTTGAAGAACCGCCCCGTCACAGGCGGACAAAGCCGCCCCGGCTGACGATTTTGTTCTCCCCTTTTTTGCGGGCGCGCCGCAGCCGGCCATCACTTCAATAGCCCTCATGCCCAGTGCGATGGCCGCCGCCGTGTTTTTCCCTTCGGGCTCGGCTATAATGTTTTCCAGGGGAAAATCCAATCCGCCCTCTTTGAGGTGATCCCTCAGCAGAAAACGGTATTCGCTGTTTGACACGATAAAAACATTTTTTATTCCCGCCAGCTTCACGCCCCTTGAAACAGCCGCCTGAAGAAGACTCTTCCCCGAACCTATGCTGAGGAAAAACTTGGGATAATTCTCCCGCGACACCGGCCACAGCCTCGTGCCCTTCCCCCCCGCCAAAATCATAACCTTTCTATTGTTTGTCATTCTGCCATTTCTCCTGTTTCCCTCATTGATTTTCAAACTCCATATCCGACAGGGCATAAAAAGGAAAAATTTTAACAAGGGTTTGAGCAATTTTAATCTCGCCCGTGTAATCTAAATTTACAATCCACGCCTCTTTCGGTTTGTATTTCTCTATAAAACTGCGCATAGACCTGGGAACGGAAACCGTCTTTAAATTAGAGAATTTCACCTCCACGGGAATAACCGTCCGGCCTTTCTCAAGCACGAAATCAACCTCAGCTTTATCCAGAGTCCGCCAATAGTGCAAAGAATAATTGCTCCACAAATATTTTTCCCTCAATATGTTAAAAATAAAATTCTGAAAACTGAAACCGGTTTCCGGAAAATGGCCGACATTCCCCAAGACGCCGAGAATATAATTTCTGAGCCCCGAATCTATGAAATAACTTACAGGGGACTTCACAACTTCTTTGCCTTTGTTGCCGAAATAGGGCGTGACCATTTTTATCGCGAAAGTTTTTTCGGCATACCACAAATATTTTTTAACCGTGGGAACCGAAATGCCGATTTTCGCGGCAAGCTCACAATACCTGACTATTTGACCGCATCCGGCGCTGAGAATTTTTAAAAGTTTATCATACGCGTCCGGACGGTCTATTTTCAGCAAATACACAATATCTTTTTCGACATAACTCCTGTATATTTCATTTATTATTTTTCTTTTTTCATCCCGGCGCGTTTCCAGAATAACACGCGGGTATCCCCCGAAATTGAGATATTCCATAAGCAAAACATTCACCTTCTCTCTGTGCATGGAAAAAAAAGACTGCAGAACTTTCTCGTATTTGTATCCTGTTGTGTAATTGACAAATTCGTTAAAAGACACAGGATTGAGTTCAAAAACCCTCTTTCTCCCCGCCAGCGATTCATGTATTTTCTCTTTAAGCTCCAAACTCCCCGAACCGGAAACAATAAATTTGTAGGGCAGATTTAAATCGTAAATGCCTTTTAAAAAGACGCCCGCGTTTTCTTTTCTCTGAATTTCATCTATAAAGACGAGGGCTTTTTTTCTTCCAAGTTCCAAATCAAGTTTTTTGAGCAAAACTTCCTGCGAGCGGAAAAAACCGCTATCGGCCTCGTAATCAAGATTTAAAAAGACGCTTTGTTCGCCTTTTTTATCAAGCCGCTCTTTTAACAAAAGCATAAGAGTGGTTTTCCCCACCTGACGCGGGCCGGCTATCAGCGTAATTTCCTTTTGCCCTAAATGCCCTTCAATGTCTTTAAATATGTCCCTTTTAATCATAAGCTCCCTTCTATTATAACCCGATTTTTCTTAAAGTCAATATGCGTTCTCTCCGCCGGGTTGTATCTCCCAAACCTTATCCAATATTTTGGACTTATGTTCATTATATTGGAAGCATGCAGGACTGTCAACTTGCATGCGTTCTCTCCGTTATATTACCCTATTCAGGGACAGCCTGTCTTCCCGCCCACATTCACCCCGCAAGCCATTTCCACAGCGGCACAAAAACAACTTCCTTGCCCTTAATTTTTTCCCTGCTTTCCTCATCCCAGGTTATAACGCACAAATCTTCGCAATTCATCTTTTCAGACGCCTTAACCAGAGATGTAATTTCTCTTTTCCTCGTATAGGCATTTTCGACTGAATAACACACTTGAATCAATTTCTCTATTTGTGTCCCCTTTTTCAAAAGAAAGTCCACCTCGCTTCCGTTACCGTTTTTATAATAAAAAAATTCCGTATTTAACTTATAACCTCTTCGCAAAATTTCAATAAACACAAGATTCTCCATTAACCGTCCCATATCCGTTGAAAATCTGACCGCTTTTGCCGCCACAAAACCATTGTCTGCAAGATAAATTTTGCGCGGCGCGTTCATCTGCTCTTTCACCTTGAACGAAAATCTGTTTAACGGGAAAAAAAGATAAGCGTCTTCCAGATAACTCATATACTTTTCCGCCGTTGTCACACTTTGGAAATTTAGAATATTTTTCACTCTTGTGAAAGTGAACTCGCAGGTAAAATTAGAAACCGTGTAAACCGCCAGGTCATAAATCTTTTGCGGATGCCTGACTTTGTTTCTCTTCACAACATCCTTGAATAAAATTGCGTCAAAAAGCGTTTCCAGATAAGCCGAAACGGATATATCTCCCACCACCGTTTCGGGGAAACCGCCGTCTTTAAGATATTGGGCGGCATAATTTAAAATCTCTCCGCGATAATCCGATAATTTTAATTTGTCTTCGTTCACACCGAAATTTTTACCTGCCAAAAATTCCTTAAAAGAAAAAGGAAGTACTTCCACGGGAATGTGTCTCCCCGTAATTCTTGCCGCCATCTCTTTATATAGAAGTTTAGCGTTGGAGCCGGTTAAAATTAAATTGATGCCTCTCCTTTGAAGTTTGTTGGCAAAAACTTCCCAATTTTCCAGATTTTGAATTTCGTCAAAAAAAACAAAGTCAACCTTGCCGTAAACTTCAAAAATTGATTTAACGAATTCATCGTAATTTTTCACTTTTAAAAGATTCTCATCGTCAAAATTAAGATAAGCAAACTTTTTATCTTTCAAAAGCAAAAACGCAAAAACGGATTTCCCCGCACGCCTCGGCCCCGTAATCACCTTTATTAATTTAGAACTTAAAAATCCACCGGCAAACTCAAGTTTTTCCCTCGGGATATATGAACCTTTTATGAAATTATCCCGTTCTGCTTTTTGCTGCCTAACAATCTCGTTTATCATATTATCCCCTCATACTGAATAAAATCAGCCAATTTTGTCCATTACACAATTATTATAGGACAAAGTAGCCGTTTTTGTCAAGGCGTTTTCGCCACTTTTTAAAAAAATAGTAACAGTTTAGCCATCGGCAGATAAAATACTCATTCCCTCGTGGAATGGTAGCCGCGGGATTGCTATCCCGCCATAAAAGGCCACATTGTAGCCGCGGGATTGCTATCCCGCCATAAAAGGCCGCATTGTAGCCGCGGGATTGCTATCCCGCCATAAAAGGCCACATTGTAGCCGCGGGATTGCCATCCCGCCATAAAAGGCCGCATAGCAATGCGGCAGCTACAACACATCGCGAAGACCCTAAAAAGTTAAGCCCGTCCCCATTGCGCTTCAAGTGAAAAGCTTGTCAATGTCGTCTTTGGTCAGCGATTTGTAGAAACCGCTTTCGGCGCTGATTATATTTTTGACAAGTTCCTTCTTCTTTTCCTGGAGTTCAAGTATCTTTTCTTCAACGCTGTTCTTGACTATCATTTTATACGCTATGACTTTTCGTGTCTGCCCTATTCTGTGAGCCCTGTCAACGGCCTGCGCTTCCACAGCGGGGTTCCACCACGGGTCAAACAGTATAACATAATCAGCCGCCGTAAGATTTATGGCGGTGCCGCCTGCCCTCAGCGAAAGAAAAAAGAGAGGGATGTCATCCCTCTCCTGAAATTTTTTTATCTGCTCTTTTCTTTTTGCGGCAGGAACGGAGCCGTCTAAATATGAATATTTGTACCCCATTTTGTCCGCGTGATGCCTGAGGATTTTAAGCGACTCCACAAACTGCGAGAAAAGCAGCACTTTATGCCCCTCCTGAAGCGATTCGCTCATAAGTCCCTTCACCTGTTCAAACTTGCAGGATGGAATATTTTTGTGTTTTTTGTCTGCCAGCGACGGAAAAAGCGCCGTCTGACGCAGTCTCAGAAGCGCCGTAAAAATCTCGAAAGCGGAGTTTTCAATTCCCGATTTCTTGATTTTCCCCATAACCTTTGCCCTGTAATACCGGCGGTAATTCTCATACAGTTCCCTCTGCTTTTTCTCCATATCAGAGTAAAGCACAATCTCCGATTTCGCAGGAAGCTCTTTTAAAACATCTTCCTTTTTCCTGCGCAGCATGAAGGGAAACACTTTCTTTCTCAGTTTAAGAGCGGCGTCTTTATCTTTTAGCTGTTCTATCGCCCGGACAAACTTTCTTTTGAATTCTCCCGATGTTCCTAAAAGCCCGGAATTGAGAAATTCCATCAGCGACCAGAGCTCGAGAGTGTTATTCTCTATGGGCGTGCCGGTCAAAGACAGCCTGAAATCCGATTTCAGTGTTTTTATCGCCCTGAAAGTGAGCGATTTATAGTTTTTAATATTCTGCGACTCGTCAAGTATGATATAGCCGTAATCCCTCTCGTTGAATACTTCTATGTCATTTCTAAGCGTGTGGTAACTGACTATCACAATGTCATAACGGGTCAAATGTTTTATGCATTTTTTTCTTGTCTGCCCTATATGAACAACATATTTCAGAGCCGGCGTAAACTTCTTTATTTCTATCTCCCAGTTTGAGATCGCCGACACCGGCACCACGATAAGCGAGGTCTTAAATTTCCTGCCTTTTTTTTCTTTTAACTTCTGAAGAAGAGCGAGCGCTTGAACGGTCTTTCCGAGTCCCATGTCATCGGCAAGACAGCCGTTCAGTCTGAACCTGTTCAGAAACCACAACCAGTTATAGCCGGCCTGCTGATAATGTCTCAGAACCCCTGTGAAGTTTTCCGGCGGCGAAACTTCCTCAATCCTGCTGAAATCCTTTAACCTGAGGGATATATCCCGTATGTTTTTGAGCTCTTTGTCTTTCCTGTTCTCAATGTTTTTATAGAGCTCGTTTATTATCCCGAAATTATACTTTGACACCCTTATTTTCCCGTCTTTGAGTTTCTTTTCCGCCTCAAGCAGCATTAGTTTGTCTATGTCCTTTTTTGAGATTATCGTATAGGAATCGCCCGTCTTTATCAGCCCCTTCTCAAAAAGGGACAAATCCATCTCCGCTTTTTCCCATGAGCCGCCCTCGCTGATGTAGCCCACATCAAGGTCGAACCAGTCTATGCCGGAAGAAACATTTATTGAAAGCCTGCTGCCCGATGCGGATATTTTCTGTTTTCCGCCTTTCAGCCGTATTTCGATGCCTTCATTTATAATATCCCTGCCGTGCTCCGAAAGGAATTTCACAAGAGGCATATTTACAATGAGTTTATTCTGATAGGTGTCTTTTTTTATGAAATCAAATTTGCGGCACAAAAAAAGATAGATTTCATTTTCATATTGCCTGTTTCTGCGCGCCACTTTAATCTCGCCGCCTTCTTCCGACAGGATATGGAATTCGTATTCGGATTTATACGGCATCGTTTTCCCGAAGTACTCAAACAGCAGTTCCACGTCTATAACATCGGAATAAGACGTATCCAGTTCAATAACGGGTTTGGGAACCGGCTTGACAAACCTCAGTGACCTGGCATCAAACAAAATGTCTATCTCAGGAGTATCGCGGAAGTATTTTTTTGTTTTACGGATGTCATGATATGTGAAACCGTTATCAAGTTCGGAGATAATCCTGAGAAGTGAATAAAAACTTTTGCTGTTGTGTCTGAAAAATATACCGCCATCGTGAGAAATAACATAAACATCAAATCCGATTCGCACCGCTTCTTGCCGGTGGGAGAGCTCAAATTCGGTCAGCGCCCCGCCCTTTTTCCCGTAAATATCAAGAATGGGTTTAAAGAATACGAATCCTTCCCCGGCCTTTTTTAACCTGAATTTAACAGATGCTTTTTCCATCTCCTCAAAAAATACAGGAACATAATTATTCCTGTCGGTTCTCAAATAGACATTTTTGAAATTGTTCCGCGCCAGATAATCGGCGCAATCTATGAAACCTGCGTCTGTGCCCGGATGGTCAATTAATTTCTGTAAAAAAACGGCTTCTTCAACGCCTACGGGCTCAGTCAGATTTTCCTCCTTAAACTTCGCAAACATCCCTTGCTCGCCGTTCTGTTTTTTGTAGCGAAGCGCCGGATAAATGCTCCATCCTCCGCTTCTGTTTATACTCCTGTAGTATAGGTCGCTGTTATAATTTTTTTCAATTACAAAAACAAGCAAAAATTTTTTATTGCTTCCCTTCCTGCCTTTCACGGCAATACCCGAAAGGTTTTCTATATGGTCAAAGTTTTTATAGGGGCTGTCCCGCGTCTCTGCCAGGGCTATCGTCACATCTTCGTCAAATTTTTCTTTATCTTTGATGAGAGGATTTTTTGGCGGGACAGAAGACCCTTCTTCACGCACAAAGCGCTCTAAGACGGCAACGATGTGCTTGCACACATAATGACCTCCGGAATACGGACAGTCGCAAGTGCGGTATTTGAGATTCCCTGTTTTATCCAGCTCTATTCTCACATTATAGGGCCTGGGCCTGCTCCCCCTGACCGAAGCGACTATCCAATTGCCAAAATGCCCATAT
>Ga0210017_1000436_pt1 | contig 35034 bp, 33 predicted proteins | sample CryGeyCG2014_020_FD_183966 | JGI IMG/M metagenome (GOLD analysis project Ga0210017, IMG submission 183966) | Groundwater microbial communities from aquifer - Crystal Geyser CG08_land_8/20/14_0.20 (SPAdes) (version 2) | ecosystem: Environmental > Aquatic > Deep subsurface > Groundwater | place... | reverse complement strand
GTGGATTATCCCGATTTTGCGCAAAAGGTGGGGAATGCAGTGGCATCGGGTGAATTTGACCGCGGCATCTTAATATGCGACACAGGAATAGGTATGTGTATCGCGGCTAACAAGATAAAGGGAATAAGGGCAGCGCTATGCCATGATACCTTCACCGCAAAGCGAGCTCGCTTACATAATGATGCCAATATCTTATGTTTAAGGGGTGAGAATATTGAAGTTAACGAAGCCCGGGAAATCGTCAAAACTTATCTTTCAACTACATTTGAAGGCGGCAGGCATATCCCGAGATTAAATAAGATAAAAGTTTTAGAAACAGGTTGACAAAGTTAGCCATAGCTGATATTTTCATTTTTTAACTTTTTGAGGGATAGTCATGAGAAGCGATGTGATAAAGAAAGGTATTGAAAGAGCACCCCACAGGGCGTTACTGCGGGCTGTGGGCTGTTCATCGGTTGATTGGAGTAAGCCGTTTATCGGTGTTATCAATAGCTTCAATGATATTGTTCCGGGACATATTCATTTGCAATCCATTGCCAGTGCGGTAAAGGAAGGTGTTCGCGAGGGAGGTGGCGTGCCTTTCGAGGGCAATACTATCGCGGTGTGCGATGGTATCGCCATGAACCATGAGGGAATGAAATACAGTCTGCCCAGCAGGGAAATCATCGCTGATTCTGTGGAGATTTTTGTTCAGGCGCATGCCTTCGATGGATTGGTATTTATTCCAAATTGCGACAAGGTGATACCGGGAATGCTTATGGCGGCGTTAAGGCTTAACCTGCCCGGCATTTTTATCAGTGGTGGTCCCATGCTGGCGGGAAGACTTGTTAAGAATGGTCAGGAAAGAGCGGTGGACCTCAATTCCGTTTTCCTGGCGGTAGGTGAGGCAGTAAAGGGAAGTATCTCTGAGGAAGAGGTGGCAGAATTGGAGGAAGTTGCCTGTCCTGGATGTGGCAGCTGTTCCGGCATGTTCACCGCTAACACTATGAATTGCCTCACTGAAGCTCTGGGCATGGCTTTACCTGGTAATGGAACAATACCAGCGACACAGGCACGGCGGATTCAATTAGCTTATGAAGCCGGACGACAAGTTATGGAAGTCCTGGCCAGGAATATGCTGCCTCGAGATATCGTTACCCGGGATTCTATCTACAATGCCTTTGCTGTGGATATGGCTTTAGGGGGTAGCACTAATTCGGTGCTCCATCTAACCGCAATAGCACATGAGGCAGGAATTTCTTTCCCTCTATCCTGGATAAACGAGATTAGCCAGAGTATTCCTTATATATGCAAGTTAAGTCCCGCAGGAGATTATCACATTGAGGATTTAGACATGGCTGGTGGTATTCCAGCGCTGATGCAAGAATTGTCGAGCTTATTAAAACTGGAGGCAAACACTGTGCTGGGAAGACCGCTGGGAGAGGTAATAGCAGGGCAGCGGGTTAAAAGCAGGGAGGTGATTCGCAGTTTGTCTAATCCCTATAGTGCTACTGGCGGAGTCAGCATGTTGTTCGGCAATTTAGCTCCTGATGGGGCAGTGGTGAAAAGGGCAGCGGTAGCCCCCGAAATGCTGGTTCACGAAGGTCCGGCAAGAGTTTTCGATAGTGAGGAAGAAGCAACAGCAGCGATAATGGCTTCAAAAATCAAAGTCGGGGATGTAGTGGTTATTCGATATGAAGGACCGAAAGGAGGTCCGGGGATGCGTGAGATGTTGACTCCTACTTCACTTCTTAGCGGCATGGGCATGGATAAAGAGGTAGCTCTTATCACCGATGGACGTTTTTCTGGAGCCACGCGAGGTGCCGCTATTGGTCATGTCTCCCCTGAAGCGGCGGAGAGGGGACCTATAGCTGCGATAAGAGAGGGTGATATTATTAAAATAGATATTCCTAATAACATATTGGAGATAAAATTGAGTCAGGAGGAGATAAAGAAGCGCTTAGCTTCGTTGCCTTCGTTTGAACCGAAGATTAAGGCTGGCTATCTTAGTCGCTATGCTGATAAAGTTACCTCAGCCAGCACAGGAGCGGTATTTGCTGATTAGGAGTTTGTCATGAAGAAAACCGGCGCGCAGATTTTATGTGAAAGCCTGATTAAGGAAGGAGTCGAGGTTATTTTCGGCATCCTTGGTGGCGCGATACTGCCAGTGTATGATGCCTTTACCCAATATCCCCAGCTTCGGCACATATTGGTTCGCCATGAACAGGGAGCAGTTCATGCCGCTGATGGCTATGCTCGAGCCACGCATAAAGTAGGTGCATGCATAGCTACTTCAGGTCCCGGAGCTGCTAATCTGGTAACCGGCATTGCTAATGCTTACATGGATTCCTCTCCCTTAATAGCTATAACCGGCCAGGTAGCCCGACCATTTATTGGCAAAGATGCCTTTCAGGAAACGGACATCACCGGCATCACCCTTCCCATCACCAAGCATAATTATCTTGTTTACTCAGCTTCGGAACTGGCAATGGTGGTGAAGGAGGCTTTTTACATTGCTCGGACAGGCAGGCAGGGACCTGTTCTCATTGATATACCACGGGATGTTCAACAGGAGGAAGCGGAGTTTATTTATCCTGACAAAGTTGACTTACCGGGCTATAAGCCTGTTGTTCAAGGTCATCCAGCTCAAATCAGGAAGGCGGCAAAGCTTGTTAACGGTGCTGAGCGCCCGCTTATCATTGCTGGCAGGGGAATAATTATGTCTCAGGCTTATGCTGAGCTAAAGGAGCTGGCAGAGAAGGCACAAATACCCGTGGTTAACACGCTTCTTGGTATCAGTTCCTTTCCCCAGAACCACGTTCTTAGTTTTGACATGCTCGGGATGCATGGAATGGCTTATGCCAATATGGCGGTACAGGCTGCTGACCTTATTATCGCTATTGGCATGAGGTTCGATGACCGGGCTACAGCAATCACGGATAAATTTGCTCCCGAAGCACGTATTATACACATCGATATTGACCCTGCGGAGATAGGCAAAAATGTCAGGGTAGATGTGCCTATCGTTGGAGATGTCAAAAATGTGCTTGGTGTGCTAAATAACGAAATCACTGTCAAAGAGCATGCAGAATGGCTCTCCACGCTAAATAAATGGCAGCGTGAGCATCCATCGCTGCTAATCAGGGAAAGTAGTGAGCTTTTACCACAATACATTGTTCGTCAGATTTACGAGGCTACTCAGGGTGATGCTACGGTGGTAACTGGAGTGGGGCAGAACCAGATGTGGGCAGCACAATATTTTACCTTTATCAAGCCAAATAGCTTTATTTCGTCGGGCGGTCTGGGCACAATGGGATTTGAGCTTCCCGCTGCCATGGGGGTGAAGGTTGGGCGTCCTGATGAAATGGTGTGGTGTGTTGCTGGTGACGGTGGCTTTCAGATGACTATTCAGGAGTTAGCCACCATAGCGGTGGAGAATATTGCGGTGAAGATAGCCATAATTAATAATGGTTATCTTGGCATGGTAAGACAATGGCAAGAGTTATTTTATGGGCATCGCTATGTTGATACACGACTTTGGAATCCCGATTTCGTCAAGATTGCTGAGGCGTATGAAATCCCGGCTATAAAGGTAAGGCATAGAGATGAAGTAAGTCCGGCGATATGCAAAGCGATGGATTATGATGGTCCATTTCTTGTTGATTTTATAGTGGAGCCAGAGGAGAATGTCTATCCCATGGTGCCGCCGGGGAAGAGTCTATCTGAAATAATAGAACTGCCCAAACCGAAAAGGGTGCCGAAGGCAAAACCAAAGATACTGGCAAGGAGTTGAGCATGGAGACTAAGGAATACACGATATCCATGTTGGTGGAGGACAAAGCTGGCGTGCTCAATAGAGTGGCTAGTTTGTTTCGGCGACGGAATTTTAACATAAAAAGCCTCGCTGTGGGTGGTAGTGAACAGCCTAGTTTATCTCGCATGACTGTTGTGGTTGCTGCTGACCCGGCTCAAGTGGAGCAAGTCAGAAAGCAACTGGATAAATTAATTAATGTGGTCAAGGTATCCGATATCACTGATGCGGACATAGTAGCCAGAGAGCTGGCATTAATCAAAGTTGCCGCTACTTCTTCGTCGAGAAGCGGAATTATACAAATTGTTGATATTTTCCGAGCTAATATAGTTGATGTTGCTGCGGATTCGGTTACAGTAGAGGTTACCGGTGACGAGGACAAGGTGAATTCCCTGCTTGAGCTTCTTCGTGGTTTTGGCATAAAGGAGGTAGTCAGGACAGGAAGGGTAGCGTTAACTCGTGGAGGTGCATCTAGCAAAAAAAATCCTAAGCACTAAATCCTAAACCCTACCACTGCTTTCGCAGGGGTTGAATTTGTTTAGAATTTAGAAATTTGAACTTAGGATTTCTGTTTAGGAGGACTATGGCTAAGATTTACTATGATAAGGACACTAACCTGGATTTAATCAAAGGGAAGACGATTGGCATTATCGGCTATGGTAGCCAGGGGCATGCTCAGGCCCAAAATTTAAGGGATAGTGGCTGTCAGGTTATCGTTGCTGAAATGCAGGGAAGCGAGGGCTGGAAAGCGGCCAAAAGTGCTGGTTTTAAGATAGCTGGCGCTGCCGAGGTAGCCAGGGAAGCTGATATTCTGGTTATGCTTGCTCCTGATAATCTGCATCCGGTAATTTATCGCGAGTCAATCGAGAAAGAACTCTCCCGGGGCAAAACATTGATGTTCGCCCACGGCTTTAATATTCATTACTCTCAAATTGTCCCCCCAAAAAGTATAGATGTAAGCATGATAGCTCCAAAATGCCCCGGGCATATGTTGCGGCAGCTCTATACTGAAGGCTCCGGAGCCCCGGCTCTGGTAGCTGTGCATCAGGATGCCTCAGGCAAAGCAAAGGATATTGCCTTAGCGTATGCCAAAGGAATTGGCTGTGCTCGAGCTGGAGTGCTGGAGACAACTTTCGCTGAGGAGACCGAAACTGACCTCTTTGGTGAACAAACTGTGCTCTGTGGTGGGGTTTCCTCCCTGGTCAAAGCGGGTTTTGAGACATTGGTGGAAGCGGGCTATCAGCCAGAGATTGCCTACTTCGAGTGTTTCCATGAACTTAAGCTTATTGTTGACCTTATGTATCAGGGCGGTTTGAATTATATGCGCTATTCGGTGAGCGATACTGCTGAGTATGGTGACTATACTCGTGGTCCAAGGGTTATAAATGAGATGGTCAAGGATGAAATGATACAAATCCTGGCCGAAATTCAGGATGGTAGCTTTGCCAGAGAATGGATACTGGAAAATCAGGCGGGTCGCCCCAGTTTTAATGCTTTGAAGAGGATAGAAGCTGAGCACCCAATTGAGATTGTGGGCAAAAAACTGAGGGATATGATGCCCTGGTTGAAGAAATGAGGAATAAATTTTGGACAAGGTAATCATTTTCGATACCACTCTGCGGGATGGGGAGCAGGCGGCAGGGGCAAGCTTGAATCCCCAGGAGAAGCTGGAGATTGCCAGACAACTGGAGAAGCTTGGCGTCGATGTTATCGAGGCTGGCTTTCCTGCTAGTTCCGCTGGCGATTTTGAAGCTGTTCAGCTCATCAGTAAAGAAGTTCAGCGACCGATAATTTGTGCCTTATCCTTTGCCAACGCCGATGCTATAGATAAGGCATGGGAGGCAATCAAAGAAGCAAGTCATCCCCGAATTCACATTTTCCTTTCTGCCTCGGATATTCATCTTCTCTATCAGCTTAAAAAGAGCAGAGAGGAAATATTACAGGTATCTAAGGAAATGGTGGCTCGAGCCAAAAGTCATGTTGATGATGTTGAGTTCTCCCCTATGGATGCTTCCCGCAGTGACCCTGCCTATCTTTACCGTATGCTGGAAGCTGCCATTGAGGCTGGAGCAACCACAGTGAACATACCTGATACCGTTGGCTACGCTATCCCTCAGGAGTTCGGTGACTTGATTCAAGGCATTTTTGATAATGTTCCCAATATCCGTAAGGCTACTCTGAGCGTTCATTGCCATAATGACCTGGGGTTAGCGGTAGCTAACAGCCTGGCGGCAATACGGAGAGGGGCAAGACAGGTTGAATGTACCATCAATGGTATCGGCGAGCGTGCGGGCAATGCCTCTCTGGAGGAGATTGTTATGGCGTTGAACACCCGCCAGGATTTTTTCGGGCTCACTACGGGCATTAACACCCGGCAAATCTATAAGACGAGCAGATTGGTGAGCGAGGTCATTGGCTTCCCCGTTCAGCCAAATAAAGCTATTGTGGGGGCAAATGCCTTCCGACATCAGTCCGGTATTCACCAGGATGGGCTGATAAAGAAGGCGATAACCTATGAGATTATCGACCCGAAGTTGGTGGGCATACCCTCCAGTGTTCTGGTATTAAGCAAGTTGAGTGGTAAGCGTGCTTTTAGCGAGAGGTTGGCTGAGCTTGGGTATACCCTGGATGAAGAGGATTTAGTCCGTGCCTTCAAGCGATTCAAGGAGTTAGCTGATAAGAAGAAGGAAGTTACCGACCGTGACATCGAATCTTTGATAGCCGAGGAACGCCGCACTACCACCGAGGTGTATCACCTCGACCATGTTGAGGTTTCTTGTGGCAACCATAGTCTTCCTACAGCTACGGTCAGGCTTATTGACCCTGGTGGCATCAGTTTAGCTGATGCTGCTCTGGGCACAGGACCGGTGGATGCAGTGTATAAAGCTATTAACCGTATAGTTGGCATTCCCAATGAACTTACCGAATTTACGGTCAAATCGGTTACCGAGGGAATAGATGCCATCGGGGAGGTGCTTATCAGGGTGGAGAGCGAGGGAGTAACTTACACCGGTCGTGGCGCTGCTACTGATATCATCGTTGCCAGTGCCAAGGCATATATGAATGCCTTGAATCGGCTTCTGGTTAGTAAGGCAGCCAGGACAGGAAAATTAAAAAGCAAAAATCAAAATGTAAAATGACAGAGCAAAATTTAAAGTTATCTTTGCGTTTTGAGTTGTAATTTTGATTTTTAATATTTGTTTAATTTGTCAAATCCCCCTTACTCCCCCTTTAGAAAAGGGGGATTTAGAGGGATTTTTATGTTTGATTTTTGATATACGATGAGTCCGCTATTGGATATGGCATTGCGGTTGCTCCTGGCCATTGCCCTGGGAGCAATCATTGGCTATCAGCGTGAGCGAGCTGGCAAGGCAGCAGGGCTGCGCACTCACACTTTAATTTCCCTGGGTGCTGCTTTATTCACCGTGGTTTCTATTTTCGGTTTCAGTGGTGCTGTTGACCCTTCTCGTGTTGCCGCTGGTGTAGTAGCCGGGGTGGGCTTCATCGGCGCCGGTGTCATCTTTCGTGGCATGGGAGGGACGGGAGTGGCAGGATTAACCACCGCGGCGAGCATCTGGACTGCTGCTGGTGTGGGTTTAGCTGCTGGTGCCGGGATGTGGTTGATTGCCATAATAGCTGGCCTGGCTGCGGTCGGCATATTGATGATTCCCAAGGTCCACGGGTAAATGGCAGGTCAGACGCTCGCTGAGAAGCTCCTGGCGGCTCACTGTGGCAGGGAAGAGGTCAGCGTCGGTGAATTCATAAATGCCAGGGTTGATTTGGTTTTAGCCAATGACATTACTGCCCCGTTGGCTATAACGGAATTCCAGCGGCTCGGAGTAAGCAGAGTATTTGACCCTGGAAAAGTGGTGATGGTTCCTGACCACTTTTGTCCCGGTAAAGATATACCATCAGCCGAGCAAGCCAAGCTGATGAAGGAGTTTGCTAAAGAGCAGGGTCTGGTTTATTTTGAGGTGGGGCGGATGGGGATTGAGCATGTGCTCTTGCCGGAGCAGGGTCTTGTTCTGCCCGGACAGGTTATCGTTGGTGCTGACTCCCATACTTGCACTTATGGTGCTCTAGGTGCTTTTGCTACCGGCATGGGCTCTACTGACATTGCTGTGGCTATGGCAACTGGTGAAATATGGCTGAAAGTGCCGCCAACTATTAAGTTTGTTTATCACGGAAAGCTCCCGAAATGGGTCGGTGGCAAAGACCTTATTCTTTATACCATTGGCGACATCGGCGTTGATGGTGCTCTTTACTCGGTTATGGAATTCGCTGGTGAGGCGATTGATGAATTGGATATGGATGGACGCTTCACCATGGCAAATATGGCTATTGAAGCTGGGGCTAAGGCAGGTATCTTCTATGTAGATGCTAAAACCGAAGAATACCTCCACCGTGCCGCTGCCAATCGGGTTTCCTCTATCATTGCGAGACAGACTCCCCCTGTCATTATGAGCCAAGTTTCTTCTATGTCATTGCGAGGAGCGTCAGCGACGAAGCAATCTCAATCTTATACAATCTCTCAGTCGAACGAGGACGCCCAGTATGCCAGAATCTATGAATATGATGTATCCAAGCTCGAGCCTCAGGTAGCCTTTCCCTCTCTACCGTCCAATACCAGGCCTGTAAGCCAGGTGGGAGAGGTAAAGTTGGACCAGGTGGTCATTGGTGGCTGCACTAATGGGCGGATTAGCGATTTAAGAGTAGCAGCCAAACTGATTCAAGGAAGAAAGATACATCCCGATTTGAGGTGTATCATCCTCCCCGGCTCGCAGCAAGTCTACCTCGAGGCACTGAGGGAGGGATTGATAGAGGATTTCATAAAGGCTGGTGCTGTAGTAAGCACTCCTACCTGTGGTCCATGTCTTGGCGGGCATATGGGTGTTTTAGCCGCTGGTGAACGCTGCCTTTCTACTACTAATCGGAACTTTGTAGGCAGAATGGGCAGCCCCGAATCCGAAGTTTACCTGGCTAACCCGGCAGTAGCCGCCGCCAGCGCTATTTTGGGAAGAATTGCCAGCCCGGAAGAGGGCATATAATGGTTCTAACACGAAATCAAGCCGAAGATTTATTACGGAAATATTTCAGGTTAAATCATTTTTATGCTGAACAATGGGAAACGATTGAGAGTCTCCTTAATGGTCACAGAATTCTGCTAATACAGAGGACCGGTTTTGGGAAGTCACTATGTTATCAATTCCCAGCGATTATATTCGATGGAATAACAATAGTATTTTCACCCCTTATCGCCTTGATGCGTGACCAAATTCAACAGCTAAAATCCTTAGGGATTCCAGCCGAGTGTGTTAATAGTGAACAATCAGAAAAAGAAAACAGTGCCATTCTGGAGCAAGCAAAACAAAATAAGATAAAGATTTTATATATTGCCCCGGAAAGACAGGAAAATTCGGAGTGGTTAGAAGCTGTAGGGGGAATGAAACTCTCAATGGTGGTAATCGACGAGGCACACTGTATATCTGTCTGGGGACATGACTTCCGCCCTGCCTTCAGAAGAATCATCGATCTTGTGAAGTTGCTACCGCAGAATTTCCCTGTTTTAGCCACCACAGCGACGGCAACAGAGAGAGTAGCTCAAGATGTCATTCAGCAAATGGGAGGCGAGGTAAAATACATTCGTGGCAATTTAATGCGGGATAACTTTCACTTAAAGGTTGTTAGGGTTGCTTCTGAAGATGCTAAGTTAGCTTGTTTAGCCCAGATGCTATTACCCAAATTCGAAGGAACAGGCATTATATATACAGGGACAAGAGTAAACACGGAGATTTATTGCAAATTTCTGAATTCCCAAGGTATCAGCGCTGCAAATTATAATGCAGGTTTTGATCCCTATGCTAGGAAAGAAATTGAAGAGGGATTGAAAAATAACCGCTGGAAATGCGTCGTCTCAACAAATGCCTTAGGGATGGGCATTGATAAGCCAGATCTTCGATTTATCATCCATACCCAGATTCCTGAATCCCCAATTCATTATTACCAGGAGATTGGAAGGGCTGGCAGAGATGGGAAAGAAACACCAATTATCCTTTTGTATAATCCTGTAGATAGAGATTTGCCTGAGCATTTTATTGAGAACAGTCATCATCCTTTCAAGCATTATCAAAGAGTTATTGAGCAATTAAGAATTGAGCCCTTAAGTGAAAGGGGTTTGATGAGAAAGACAAACCTTAATCGAACCAAAGTAGAAGTGATAATGGCAGATTTAATTGATCAAGAGATTGTAAAAGAAGTTGGCTATGGTCGATCTAAAAGATATGAATATCAATCCACTGCTCCTCAACTTGATACTATAGCTTTTGAAAGGCTTAGAGAATTTAAATTAAAGGAATTAGAAAAAATCATCGAGTATGCTGAGACGGATAAGTGCAGAATGTTTTACCTTTGTGATTATCTAGAAGATAAGAAGATAAGCAATTATTGCCATAAATGTGATAATTGCCAATCCCAAAAATTAACCTATAAAGTCCACGGTTATTGGCAACAAAGGGTAGATGACTTTAAGAATAGTTATTTCCCTGAGATTGAACCGCTCTCTGAATCTCAGGAGGGAGGGCTACTTTCAGAGCGGAAGAATAAATTGGTCAACGGAGTAGCATTTTCATATTATGGTTTTTCCAATGTAGGTTCTGCTATTCATCGCTGCAAGTATGAAAACGGTGGAGACTTCCCCAATTTTCTTTTAAACGGGGTTTTAAGAGCTTATCACAGTTACTTTAAAGGAGAAAAGTTTGACTTAATCATCTATGCGCCGCCAACGGAATCGGGTGATTTGGTTAAGAATTTTGCTAAAAAGGTATCTGGAGCTTTAAAAATACCTATCTCCCACGGGTTGATAAAGCTGCGGGATACCCAGCCTCAAAAAGTGTTTCAAAATTCCCTATTGAAAAGAGATAATTTGAGGGGTGCATTCAGTTACAATAATCCTGTCGAGGTAGCAAGTAAAAATGTCTTGATGATTGATGATATTTGCGATAGCAAAGCAACTATCCGAGAAATTGGAAGTTTAATGAGCAAATTAGGTGTAAATAAAATCGCACCACTGGTAATAGCAAAAACAATCGGTGGAGGCATAGTCGATGACAGCCCTGACTCGGCTAAAAGGGGCAGCTCTCAATTATATTCGAGAGGAGCAGCGGGTGATGTGACGGATGAAAAAGACGAATCTTTTGCCAAAATCCGCCAAAGGTATCACAAAGCCTATGAAAAATGGACAAGGGGAGATGAGGAGTCATTAGTAAGTAAGTTTTATCAAGGAGAAAGTATTAGTGAATTGGCAACTTATTTTCAACGGAAAGAGGGCGCTATTCGCTCAAGATTGATAAGGCTTGTAGGTGAAAATGGAATAGTGGGCATGCAATCCCTAAAAGATGCTCCAGCCAAGGATGAAGAACAAATTTACCAAGCATTAAAGAAATGGCGTCTTAAAAAAGCTGAAGAAAGCAACTTGCCGCCTTATTACATTTTGTCCAATGCAACCTTAGACAATATTGCCAAAGCAAAACCCACTTCTCTTCTCGATCTCCTGGACATAAAGGGATTAGGCAAAAAGACGATCAGGAAATTTGGCGAAGAAATTATTGGAATTATAAACAAATTGGGGAAATGAAATTATGGAAGTAAATGATTATTCGTATTGGATAACCCTGGCTCATCTCCCAAATTGGAGAACAGAGAGAATAAACAACCTTATTGCTGACATTATCCACAATCGTAAGATTTCTTTTGCTGAATTCTTTTCTTACGATATTCCCGCTTTGCAAAAGGACTTTGGCTTTTCTTTAAAGGAAGCCAGGGATATTTTACAAGCGAAAGATAATCTGCCCGATAATTTATCTTTGGCAGAGGAGCTTCCTTCGCAAGGCTTCGAGTTGATCACTTTTGATTCTACCAAATACCCTACAACATTAAAAAATAACTTGAAGAAAAAATACTCTCCGCCGTTGCTCTATGTTAAAGGGGATACCCAATTATTTTTTGAGGATAAAGTAGCGATTGTAGGTTCAAGAAACGTGGGTGATAAGGGGGTCGAATTTACCAAACGGATAGCACGAAAATGCACCTCAGAACATAAGGTTATTGTAAGTGGGTATGCCAAAGGAGTAGATAAAATTGCGTTGGAAACGGTAATAGAAAACAATGGGAGGGGCATTGTTGTTCTACCCCAAGGCATAATGACTTTTAAAAGTGGGTTTAAAAAGCTATATGAATACATTATTGATGGTCAAGTCCTGGTAGTCAGCACTTGTCATCCAAAAGCAGAGTGGTCGGTAAGTCTAGCAATGAGAAGGAATACCTATATTTATGGACTAGCTGAGGAAATTTATGTAGCCGAATCAGACCATAAAGGTGGTACATGGAGTGGCGTTATTGATGGACTTAGAAAAGGGAGAAGGATCTTCGTTAGGAAAGCGGCACCTGATGAAAAATGTGCCAATAACGAATTAATAGCTAAAGGCGTCATAGCTGTTGATGAGTTTGGAGATGTAAGGGAAGACTCAAGAAACTATGATGGGAGATTAGGTCGTCAGAAAACATTATTTGAAATTTAGTGAAAGGCTTCGCTACGCCACGCCCAAATCTGCCTTCGGCAAATTTCATATACCCGCAGAACGTTAAATGCCTTTTTACCAAAGAATGATAGAATGAAGGCTGAAAGATGTTAAGCCGTCTAGTAAAGATATTTGAGGACAGGAAGCTTGTTGAGAAAATCGAAAAGCGTTTGCCATATCTGTTCCAGCTTGCGGAGTTAGAAAGCTCAAGAGCTGGAAAAATCGGGATGGAAGTCGGCTCTCTCAGGGAGAGGATAATAGTAGCTTTACTTATCTATAAATTTGGTGGGGACAGTGTAGAAACTGAAATACCTATCACTGAGCCAGAAGTTGATGTAAGGTTATTCGGAGAGCCTGTCTCCATTAAGACGCTTACCGGTAAGGGATTTAGCGGAGTTAAGCTTATATGGACGGTTGATGCCCAGAAGGCAAAGGAATTTCAAGAAACTTATTCTCCGCACTGTGATATTTTGCTTGTGCAAATTAACTGGAATAACAAAGGAGGGTTTTATTATATCCCTCTGGAAACTCAGAAAAGACTTTTTGATAAGATTGGAAAGGAGAAATATATCAGGCTGCCTAAGCCAGGAACAAACCCAAGAGGCGTGGAGATAACTAAGGAAGCATTGGAGGTTTTGGTCAAAGATAGGGAATCTAAGGTTATTGAAATATACTGGCAAAAGGCAAAAATAGACTATAATCCGTATAAAAGGTGGGTTGATTATTGGGAGGAAGATTAAGATGAAAGTTAACCATGGGAAGAGAGGCACAAAGACAAGCTCCTTTGGGTCGCCGGGGAGAATAAATCATGATGCCACTTCTTTCTACGCCAGCAAACTTTATGAGGGATTGCCTAAAGAAGAGAAGGTTAAATATGTAGAAAATCCTGTTCCTTCTGCGTTTCTGGACAAGATATTCTGTAAATCGAGTGAAAGAATGGATGAATTGCCCGATAATAGCATTCATTTGATGGTTACCTCTCCACCTTACAATGTAGGGAAGGAATACGACGAAGATTTGACGCTTGAGCGATATAGAGAATTTTTGAAAGCAGCATGGCATGAAGTTTGTAGGGTGCTCGTGCCCGGGGGCAGAGCTTGCATAAATATCGCTAATCTAGGGAGAAAGCCATATATTCCCCTTCATGCCTTCGTTGTGGAAGATATGCTTGACCTTGGTTTTCTAATGAGGGGTGAGATTATCTGGAACAAGGCTTCAAGTTCAAGTCCTTCCACGGCCTGGGGGAGTTGGCTTTCTGCTGCTAACCCGACATTAAGGGATATCCACGAATACATCCTGGTTTTTTCTAAGGGAACGTTTGCAAGGAAAAGATACTCGGAGAGGGATAGCACCATATCCAGAGAGGAATTCCTTGAGTTCACCAAGAGTGTGTGGACTTTTCCCGCAGAGCAGGCTAAGACTGTTGGACATCCAGCACCCTTCCCTGTAGAGCTACCTTACAGGCTTATTCAACTTTATAGTTATGAAGGAGACGTGGTTTTAGACCCCTTTATGGGAAGTGGACAGGCAGCCATAGCGGCAATAAAAACGAAGCGACACTATGTGGGCTATGATATAAACGAGGAGTATGTGAGACTAGCAGAAAGAAGAATCAGAAGGTTTAGTTACGTCCAGGGTGCCCCCACCTTATTTGACCTCATAGTCAAGGAAGGCAAGGAGGAGTTTAAAGCTAAAAGGCAAGGATAAACGAACTCTCTGTTCGATGTTAGAATTACCCCGAGATAAACGAACAATTGGTTCGTAAACAACTAGTTAGGCAAGATTACTCTTAATTTAAGGAGGAGGTAAATATGGCTGCAAAACCAGTGGTAATTAAGTTTTTCGCCCCTGTCATTGATGTCACCGTTAACGCTTTAATGGACGCTGTCGATCAGAAGATGAAACAAGGGATAAAGGAATTCATCCTTGTTATCTCTTCACCTGGTGGCTCGGTTTTCCATGGCTTGAGCGCATACAATTATTTGAAAGGATTGCCTGTGGAGATAACCACACACAATTTTGGCAGCGTCGACTCAATAGGCATTGTGTTATATTGTTCCGGTTCAAAAAGGCTGTCAGTGCCTCAAGCCAGATTCTTGCTTCATGGTGTTAGTGCCCAGTTCAGAGGAGAGCAGAGTTTAGAAGAAAAGCAGTTGGAGGAAAGGGTGAAAGGACTGGCGATTGATATCGAAAACATTGCCAAGGTGATTGCCGCAAATACGAATAAGACCGAAGCAGATATAATAAACGCCATGCATGAAAGAACAACTTTAAATCCGGAAGAGGCTAAATCCTGGAAGCTGGTGCACGAGATAAAATCAGAGCTATTTGAAACGGGCAGTGAGGTAATTTCTATCCAATTTCAGCCACCACAGAAACCGTAACTTTGGATAACAACGTGTTTGGCTTCGCTACGCTTTGCCCAAACCCAGCACTTATTTTTATGTATTACATATACTTAATCCAAAATAGAACTAATAAAAGTCTTTATTACGGTTATACAAATGATTTATATCGAAGATTAAGAGAGCATAACAAAAATGGTGATTGGGAATTGATTTATTATGAAGCGTATCGTTCTGAAGAAGATGCAAGGAAAAGAGAAGGAAAATTAAAAGATTATGGACAATCAAGAACACATCTTAAGCGACGTCTATCTAAATCATTATTAAAATAAGTGCTGGGCTTCTTTTTACCCGCAAGACATTGGAGATAGAATCATGAACGAAATCAGATATAAGCCAATCGGGGTCATTCATTCCTCATTCAAAGAACCTAAAGGAACACCTATACAGCCAGCGGGTGCTGAGGGTATCGGTGGAACAGTCGAAGTATTCCCAGAATATGCTGAAGGATTAAAAGACGTTGAAGGTTTTTCTCACATTATTTTGATATACCACTTTCATTTATCCAAAGGGGTGTCTCTAAAAGTGAAGCCGTATATGGATAACGAAGAGCATGGAGTCTTTGCAATGCGAGGTTCAAGTAGGCCAAACCCAATCGGCATCTCGATAGTGCGTCTTATCAAGATTGAACAGAATATACTCCATATTCAGGATGTAGATATTGTCGACGGGACACCTCTTTTGGATATTAAACCTTATGTACCTGAATTCGACACAAGAGAAGTAGAGAAAATAGGATGGCTTGAGAAAAACGTGCATAAACTCTCAACATCGAAGGATGACGGAAGATTCGTAAAATGATTTGTGCGGCTTTAACCTTTCCACCTAAGTGACCCCTTCGACTTCGCTCAGGGCAGGCTTAGTACTCTCGAACGCATAAACTGGCGAACGGGATAATACATCTGTGTAGTATAATTAAGCTCTTATGGGAAAAAAGAGGGCATGGCATGCTTAAGCTGGATAACACCGTCCTGAGTGTCATTGATGTTCAAGGAGAACTAGCTCATGCCATGTACAATAAAGAAATGCTTTTTGAAAACCTCCAGAAGCTCATCAAGGGGTCAAAGATACTGGGAATACCGGTTCTCTGGACAGAGCAGAATCCTGAAGGTTTAGGTACGACAATACCAGAAGTCGCCAATCTTCTATCTGGCATCAAGTCCGTAAGCAAGCTTAGTTTCAGTTGTTGTGGCAACGAGCGTTTCATGGAAGCTCTCAGGGCATTAAACCGAAATCAGGTTTTACTTGCAGGCATCGAGGCACACGTCTGCATTTATCAGACGGCTGTGGATTTGGTAAATTTGGGATATGAGGTTCAGGTTGTTGTCGATGCCGTTTCTTCGAGGACAAAGGAGAATAAATTGATTGGTCTTGAGAGAATAAGAGAGGTAGGAGTATCCTTGACAAGCACGGAGACCGTTCTATTTGAATTGCTGAAGGTGGCGGAGGGGCCGAAATTCGAGGGAATCCTCAACATAGTAAAGTAGTCGAGTCACCCATGGGTAACATGAAGCTAAAGGGTAAAGTTCACAAATTTGGTGCGGATGTGAATACCGATGTCATCATTCCAGCACGGTATCTCAATGTTTCTGACCCTGGGGAGCTGGCGAAACATTGCATGGAAGGTATTGACTTGGGGTTTGCCACTAAAGTTGAGAAGGGAGATATGATAGTTGCTACTACAAACTTTGGCTGTGGTTCATCACGGGAACATGCCCCTCTGGCGATAAAGGCTTGTGGCGTATCCTGTGTTATTGCCCGGAGCTTTGCTCGCATTTTCTTTCGCAATGCCATAAATATCGGCTTGCCTCTTCTGGAATGTCCTGAGGCGGTGAATGAAACTGAAGCTGGTGATATACTGGAGGTTAATTTGTCCCGGGGAGAAATTAGAAATATCTCCCGGGGCAAGACATTTATCGCCAAGCCCTATCCTGAATTTATGATGGGCATAATTAATGCCGGGGGGCTAATAGAGTACACCAGAAGCAAGTTGAGGAAAAAGCGTGTATAATTCACCCTCACCTATCCTCTCCCTTCACGGGCGAGGTATATGAGATAAAGGAAGTAAGGAAGTAAATATGGAATTTGATATCGCGGTTTTACCGGGAGACGGTATTGGTCCTGAAGTTATTACTCAGGCAGTTAAGGTGTTGCAGGTTGTCGGTGAAAAGTTCGGGCATAAGTTTCACTTTCATGCTGGTTTGGTTGGTGGCAGCGCTATAGATAAACAAGGCATGGCTCTGAGCGAAGAAACGCTGAAGATGTGTAAGCAATGCGATGCAGTATTATTTGGTGCTGTTGGTGGACCGAAATGGGATAACCTCCAGGCTAAAGTTCACCCTGAGGATGGGCTTCTGGCATTGAGGAAAGAGTTGGGATTGTTTGCCAATCTCCGTCCGGTGAAGGTTTTTCCCATGCTGGTGAATTCCACAACGTTAAAGCCCGAAGTGATTGAAGATGTTGATTTGGTGATAGTGAGGGAACTTACCGGCGGACTTTACTTCGGACAGCCTAAAAAACGCTGGCAAACCCCAGAAGGAAGACAGGCTGTTGATACCTTATTTTACTCTGAGGGGGAGATTGAACGGATATTGCGGGTTGGTTTTGAGCTGGCACGCAGCCGCTCTAAGAAGCTAATTTCGGTGGATAAAGCTAATATTCTGGAGTCATCTCGACTATGGCGGCAGATAGCCATAGAACTCTCTGCTGAATATCCTGATGTAGAATTGCAGCATATGCTCGTTGATGCCTGTGCCATGCGGCTGATTCAGCGTCCTGCCGACTTAGATGTTATGGTTATGGAAAATATGTTTGGTGATATACTCACCGACGAGGCTTCAATGCTTGCTGGCTCAATGGGCATGCTGCCCTCAGCTAGTCTGGCGGGAATTCCTAAGGGGAAAGCCTTTGGCATGTATGAGCCAATACATGGCAGCGCTCCACGACGGGCAGGGAAAAACATGGCTAATCCCATCGCCACCATTTTAAGTGGGGCAATGATGCTGCGCTACTCTCTTGGATTAGAAAGCGAAGCTCAAGCGGTGGAAAACGCTGTGCTTGCTGTGCTTGAAGAAGGCTATCGCACTTACGATATAATGGAGGAAGGCAAGCTCAGAACAGGGACAAGTGAGATGGGCGATTTAATTACTGAAAGGATAAAATGTTAGTAGTGCAGCTTTACGACACGACCTTAAGAGATGGTGCCCAGCAGGAAGGGATTTCCTTTTCAGCCGAGGACAAGCTCAAAATTGCCCAGAAGTTAGATGAGCTGGGCATTGACTTCATTGAGGGTGGTTGGCCTGGCTCCAACCCCAAGGATACCCAATTCTTTTCCAGGCAGCAGGATTTGAACTTAAGCCATGCGGTTTTAGTTGCCTTTAGCAGCACCAGACGCCCGAAGTGTAATACGGATGAGGATGCTAACCTCAGGGCATTGCTTGAGGCCGGAACCTCAGTAGTCACCATTGTGGGGAAAGCCTGGGATAAGCAGGTGGCGCAGGTTCTGGAAACTACTCTGGAAGAAAATCTGGATATGATTTCGGATTCCATAAATTATCTCAAGTTGAAAGGATTGAGGGTTTTCTTCGACGCTGAGCACTTTTTCGATGGCTATAAGACAAATCCTGAATACGCTCTCGAGGTTATTGGCCACGCTGCTAAAGCTGGTGCCGAATGCGTAATACTCTGCGATACCAATGGGGGCACTTTGCCTCAACAAATAGTAAGCGCTGTTAAAGATGCTCGAAAGACGATTTCTGTCCCGTTAGGTATCCATGCCCATAATGATGCTGAGCTTGCTGTGGCTAATTCGCTGGCTGCCGTTGAGGCAGGGGCAGTTCAAATTCAAGGAACCATGAATGGCTACGGTGAGCGTTGTGGTAATGCCAACCTTTGCTCCATTATCCCCAACTTGAAGCTCAAGATGGGAGTCGATTGTATTTCAGATGAGCAATTAAGTAAGCTCTCTAGCATTTCCCGCTACGTTTCTGAGCTAGCCAACCTACCTCATTCTGGCTCTCTTCCCTATGTAGGTGCCAGTGCCTTTACCCATAAGGGTGGACTCCATGTTTCCGGCTTAACCAGATGGCAGGATAGCTATCAACACATCAATCCGGGAATAGTAGGTAATCAGCCTAACGTCATTGTTTCTGAGCTATCGGGGAAGGCGAGCATCATTTATAAAGCTAAGCAAAGGGGGCTGCCTCTTCCCGGGGATAAAGAGATACAGGATGTATTACGGCAAGTCAAGCTCCTGGAAAGCCAGGGCTTTCAATATGATAGTGCCGAGGCATCTTTTGACTTACTACTTCATCGCGTTCAACCCGGCTATCGTCCGCCATTCGAGCTGGTTGACTTCATGGTGGTCGTGGAGAAAAGGCGGAGATTTCCCACCATCGGTAGTCAGGAGGAACCACTCTCGGAAGCCACCATAAAAGTGAAGGTGGACGACCGAATAGTGCACACCGCTGCTGAAGGCAATGGTCCGGTAAATGCCCTCGACCAGGCATTGCGTAAGGCGTTAGTTCAGTTTTACCCCGACTTGACTGTTGTTGAGCTCAGCGACTACAAGGTGCGCATATTGGAGGAAACTGCGGGCACAGCGTCGCAGGTGCGTGTGCTAATTGATTCTACAGACGGTAAAGAGCACTGGAGGACGGTGGGTAGTTCCACTAACATCATTGAAGCCAGCTGGCTAGCCCTGGCGGACAGTATAGAGTACTGGCTGATAAAGCAGGGTGGCAAGGCGAAGAGCTGACTTGAGTGATTGTCAGATTATTTCTTAATATTTTAATTTTTGTTTTTACAGCGGCTTGCCCACAGGCATTATATACAAAGGCTTGATTTGCTCCTCCAATTTTAAAACTTTCCTTACTTCTTCATCATCGAAAGCGCCGACCTCTACTGTAGCTAAACCTAGAGCTACAGCTTGAAGGTGGATGTTTTCCCCCACATGTCCCACCTCCATGTGAACATATCTTTCGCCACGTCTGCCATAGGTGTATGAAGTGCGGGAATAAATTGCGCAGATAACGATGTTTACCGGCGATTCAGCGATGAATGCCTGGTCCAAGGCGGCTCTGGCTAATTCCTGTCTTAAGTCGCCTTGAACATGGCAAACTAAAGAATGTAAGTCTACTTCATAATGATAAATGCCCGCCATCAGGTCGTCTACCGTCTTGTTGCCCAAAACTGCGAAAATTTCCAGGGGATAGGTAGCTCCAGCGCTTGGTACTGCTCTGACGCTTCCTGCCCCGGTGATGCCTTGAGCTGCCCAGAGTATCTGAGAAAGCTGGTCAAGCGTTAAAGGTTGTGTCTTGTATTTGCGGCTCGAGCGGCGTTTGACTATAGCTTCTTCCACCGAAGTCTTTCCCTTTAACTTTGGGGGCGGAAGCTTTATCGGAGTTAAATTGCTTCGCTTTGCTCGCGGTGACATCCCGTTATCCTTTGATGATACCTAAAGGCACAGCCATAACTACCTTCCTGGAGATTCCTGCCTGGTGAACCGCCTCGATTACCTCAGTAACATCTTTGTATGCCTGTGATGCCTCTTCTGCCAGAGAGGGGATATCTCCTGCTTTTACCAGGATGCCTCTTTCCGCCAGCTCACGGACTATATCCTTGCCCTTGAGACTCCTTCGGGCGGCGCTGCGGCTTAACATCCTGCCAGCACCATGACAGGTGGAGCCGAAGCTTTCCTCCATGGCTCTCTGAGTGCCGACAGCAACGAAAGAGCATCGCCCCATATCGCCGGGGATGAGCACCGGTTGTCCTATCTCCTTGTACTGTTGGGGAATATCCTTGTGTCCTGCTGGGAAGGCTCTGGTGGCTCCTTTGCGGTGCACGCATACCTTGACCTTCTTGCCATCAACGGTGTGTTCCTCCATCTTGGCGATATTGTGAGCCACATCATAAACCTGTCTCATGCCGAGCTCTTCAGGGCTTTTGCCGAAGACTTTGGAGAAGCTTTCCCGGGTCCAATGAGCGATGCATTGCCGATTATTCCAGGCATAATTGGCAGCGCAGGCCATGGCGGCAAAGTAGTCTTTGCCCTCCGGTGATTCTATGGGTGCGCAGGCAAGCTGTCTGTCGGGAAGTTTTATTCCGTATCGGGATACTGCCTCCTCCATTATACGCAGTTGGTCGGTGCAGACCTGGTGACCAAATCCACGAGAGCCGGTATGAATTAGAACCAGTATCTGCCCTGTTTCCTCAATACCCATAGCTTTAGCTATCTTGGGCTCGAAGATTTCCTTGACCACCTGGACTTCGAGGAAATGGTTTCCTGAGCCCAATGTGCCTGCCTGAGGCTTGCCCCGCTTCATTGCCTTGTCACTTATCTTGTCGGGGTTGGCGCCCTCCAGACAGCCACCCTCCTCGGTAACTTCCAGGTCATCTTGAGAGCCAAAGCCGTGTCTTACTGCCCATTTAGCTCCTTCAATCATCAATTCTCGCATTTCTTTGTGACTTGCTCTTATCTTCCCCTCAGAGCCCAGGCCAGAGGGGATATTCCGGAACAGTTCATTGATAAGCTGGTTAATTTTTGGTCTTACCTCTGCTTCGGTGAGGTTGGTGCGCAGTAATCTCACTCCGCAATTAATATCGTAGCCTACCCCGCCGGGAGAAATCACGCCCTCTTTAATGTCCATAGCAGCCACGCCGCCGATAGGGAATCCATATCCCCAGTGGATATCGGGCATAGCCATTGAGAACTTGATTATGCCAGGGAGGAAAGCAACGTTGGCAACTTGCTCCGGCGTCTGTTCCGCCTTTATTGAGTTCAGGATTTCCCCGCTGGCATAGATTAAGCCAGGAACTCTCATGCCCGCTTTATAGCTCTGAGGGATTTCCCAGTGATAATCGTCTATCTTAATAAGTTGTCCCTGCCATGGCGCCATTTTCAATTCCTAAATATCAAAAATTACCTGTGCTTTATATCCCTTGTTGTCCTTATCGATCCGCAGCATATGATATGTAGCTGCCTTTACCCCCGTCTTTATCCTGTGTCTTGAAGGGTCAAATTTCTCCCCATAGCAGGCAGCCTTTAGTCGGGTATTGGATAACTCCTGAATATCAAATCTTTGGAGCAAAACATGCTCAGCATCGAAAAGATAAACAAGCTCATTAAGCCATTCCACTAGTAAGCTCTCCCTATCCTCACTGGCTACCTCGACATCATATTTTAATTCCTCGCCAACATCCTCCAGTTCCGTTATTAAGCTAAATAGAGCCAGAGCAGCGTTGACAAAGACCTGCTTGATTTCCGCCCCATATGCGATGATACCCACATCGGCAGTGTGGTCGATAATTTCAAAGCTCTTCCCTGTAGCCTCTTTCACCATAGCAGCACTCACTTTTATTATACTACATTCTCCTTGTTTGCAGGTCGTTTAGCAACCTATCCCCTGACCCCCTTCCCTTACTAAGGGAAGGGGGAGTGTAGGTAAGAGAGGGGTTTCGCCCCTCTCTAAGATTTCTTCCCCCTCTCCTTGAAAAGGCTGTTTAATTTTGATTTTGTGTTCGTTTTTAGGCATATTAGAGATGTTTCACCCCAAATTTCTGTAGTTGCCTGATTCATCAGGCGCATTTGCCCAATAAATTGGGCAACTACATTTTTAAACTACGCCTCGCAACCGTTAACACTCCTCGCAATGACATGGAGGCGTGCCTCACAATGACAAGGGATGAGTTAGTGTCACTAATCATATGAACCAGCAGACGACGTTTACTGTATACTAAGTTATAAGATATTATCGGAAGTAAAAGATGAATTACATCAAAGTTTTGGAAGACATTATTTCCATTGACACTTCTGTTCCACCGGGTTTGAACTATGGTGAGGTAATTGACTACCTTCAACCTATGTTTGCAGATGTCGGCTTTGCAACCAGGAAGATTTACATCCCCGAGGAATATACTGAGGAAAGGGAGGGAAGGGTTAATCTTATCTGCCATAGGAGAGAGCAAGGAAAGCCTAGACTGATTTTTTATGCTCACATTGATGTAGTTCCTGCTGAAGGGTGGAATGCTTTCCATCCCCGGGTGGAAAACGGAAAAATTTATGGTCGAGGGGCAGCGGATATGAAAGGGGCAATTGTTGCCTTGCTTCTCGGTTTGGAACATCTCAAGGGAAAAGCTTTGAAGTATGATACTTCAGCGATAATTACCACTGATGAAGAAAGTGGCCAGGCTAGCCAAATCCGCTATTTAACCCAATTTTTACAACCTGTAACCGGGGCTTATGTTTTCAGTCTTGATTCTAGCTTTGGTTATGTCGGAATAGCCAATCTCGGAGCGATTCATATGGATATCAAGGTTAAGGGGAAATCAGTTCACTCAGGATTATCTCACCTGGGAGAGAATGCTGTGGAGAAAGCGAACCTTTTGATGTCAGCCCTTCTTGAACTCAAAAGCAAAGTGGTGCAAAGAAAATCAGCGGTTGCTGTTCATCCTGACAAAGGGATTAGCAGAATGGAATCAAGATTGAATATAAATAAGATTGTGGGTGGGCTTAAAGTCAACATCGTTCCCGACCAATGTTTAATTTCCCTGGATAGAAGATTGATTCCCGAAGAAAATTTACCGGAAGCAGAAAAGGAATTGATGGATACCCTTGCCTCGGTCAAAGGAGTTAATTGGAAGGTGGAGAGAATTTACCGAATTCCCACTGTGCCTCCCTGTCAGGATCCTATTGTGGATGAATTAGACCGGATAATCGAGGGGGTCACCGGTCAAGGTGGCAAATTTGGCGAGATGGGTTCTGGGGATTTGCCATATATCGTTACTTCTGAGTGGGGAGGCAAAGAGTTTGGACTGGGGGTAATCAGGAGGGAATGCAATATCCATGGCAAAGATGAATTTGTCTATCAGAAGGATATCGAGGATTTGGCGGAAATAATCTCCCGATTTCTTGAGAGGTGCTAGACCTGTGCTTGAACGCAGTGAAGCAATGGCGATAGCAATTCTATATCGAGAGGAGCTAAAGGAATACGATTTCGGCCCCGGTCATCCCTTTCGCGGCAATAGGTATGAAATTTTTCCTAAATTTCTTAAAGAAAACTTAGCCGAGGATGATAACTATAGAATCCTGAAGGCAGAGCCAGCCACAGATGAGGATTTAGGGCTGATTTGCAATAAGGATTACATTGACTTCACCAGGGGCTATTTTAAGGCTGCCAATTTAGGCTTAAGTTATCCGGGAAGTTTTTCCCGCTACCACTCAGGGGATAATATGCCGATGGGCAGGCCAGGAAAGTTGGAAGAGGCGGCAAGATTGATGATTGGGCAGGCGAAGATGGCGGCTGATTTAATCCAGACGGGTGAATATAAAAAGGTGGTGTGTATTGGTGGGAACATGCACCATGCCGGGCCGTCTTATGGCGAGGGATTCTGTATTTACAATGATAATGCCTTTTTAGCTAAGTATTTAATGGAAAAGCATGCTGTGGAAAGGATTTTGATTTTGGACACTGATGCCCATCAGGGAAACGGAACCTGTGAGTATTTCTATTCTGACCCTAGGGTATTATTCATTGATTTACACCAGGACCCAAGAACCCTGTACCCGGGAACAGGGTTTGCTGATGAGATTGGAGAAGGAGCCGGGAAAGGGTATTCCATTAATATCCCTATGCCGGTTTATGCCGGCTACGATTCTTATAAATTGGTTTTTGAGCAAATAATCCAGCCGGTAACCGGGGAATTTAAGCCCCAAATCATCATTAGAAACGGAGGTTCTGACCCTCATTTTGCTGACCAGCTGACCAATTTAGGTTTGCCCGTAAGAGGTTTCAGAATGATTGGTGAAAAAGTCAGGGAAATGGCTCAAATTTGCCAGGGCAAGCAAGTTGACATAATTGGCTCTGGCTATAATAGGGAAGTTTTGCCTTATGCCTGGCTGGCTTTAATCTCAGGACTGGCAGATTTCAAAATTGAGGTAGAGGAACCGGTTCCCATCCCTCAGAGGTTTCAGACAGACCCTTCCTTCGAAGCCACTAAGGAAGTAGTGGAGCAAGTCAAGAAATACCATAAAGATTATTGGAAATGCTTCGGCTGACATGGAACTTAAAGCTGAAATAGCTTTCATCTCTTATAATCCTGTTAAGTCCATAAAAATCCTGTATGACTCCACTCTTTATGCAAACTGCGAATTCTGACTGCGGATGAAGTTCTTGTTAATTCTCTGCAGGGGAGATTTTCCCGGGTAAGGTGGCTAGGTGGGTGAAACGTAAAATTTCCGTTTCTGATTACCCCGCTGAGGAACTGAAGAAAGACTTAGAGAATGCCTGAGGTTGCTATACACAATGAGTTTGACATAATAATCAAAGCACCGCTAAAATATATAAGCGCGAACAATGTTAAAAAGGATGAGATTGGAGAACTTTGATCCTTCAACTATAAGAGCAATAGAAAAGATGTTCCAAGCTCTTTCCGATGATTTAGGCAATGGAGTAAGCGAAGAAAGAGCCGGCTGGAGGCCACTTGCTGACTTTGGGATAGAGCCTCCTGACGAAGGCGAACTTTTAAGGCGAGCTGTTATTGAAAGCGATTCAAGAGGCCAATTCCGTCTTAATTTTAAAAATAACAGAATACGACGGGAATTCAAAACGTTCGACCTGCAGTTTGAGCAATTGGATTGTTTTTTAAGAGATACAGAAAAAGTCAGCGAAGCTCAAAGAATCCTTAAACAAATTACAGAAATGCTGCAGATAACCCCAGAATATTGGGCTTATATAATTGCGTTAGGCTGGTGGAAAATGTTGGAAATATCTGAGATGCCTGCAAGGGTTGATGATATTCTTGGGGAAGGATTTAGCCCAGAAGATTGGATGATTAGAGCTTCCAGGTCTTCTTCTCAGCTTGCTTTAAATGTAGCCAGAAAATATGGAGAGGTAGAAGATTTTGATGAAGTAGTAAATTTTTTGGAAAAGAGGAGAATTTGTAATACACAAGATATTATTTTGTCTTTGACACTAAATCAGGATGATATTCAGAAAGTCATGAAAGTTCTTAAGTGGGAGGAGATTGAAGCAGAATTAACCGAACCTAATATAAAAGTGCTAGCATTTTTCTGGAGTTTTCTTTTTGCCCTGAAATGTAATAATTTATATCCCGTTACCACTGAATTTTCTCTTAAATTATACGACACAATTTGGAATAGCCTTGAGAATCTCCTCAGAGAAAAAGAATCAGATATATTAAGCAATTTAGAAAATACGATAAGAACATTAACGGAAGAGGGAATTATATGGGCATCGGATATACTCTACTTACCGGTGATTATATAAGATGACAGCAAGAAGAGAGACTTTAAGCAGATGGAGCTTTCCAAGAGATGCTGTCTTGCGAGGAAAAGAATTTCCTTCTGGAAATCCGCGATTTGCTCCTTTCCCAACCGTTACTGATCTGCTTATTGCCGATTTTTGTCCAGTGGCAGTGTTACATAATTTACTTCATGGGAGGGATTATGCCCTTATAGGTCAGGCGCCTTATGAGATGAAGAGGCGAGGCAATTTGTTTCATAAGTTCATTGCTCATCTTAAATCGTCCTTGATAAAAGGTAAAATCAAACTTCCCAACTATAATCTTCTCTCAGAGTTTCACCGTTTTGCTGAACATTATGGATTTGATTTTAATGCCCGCTCTGACCTATGGACATTTTATGTTGGACCCTGGGTGAGCCGTAAATTGGATGAAGAATTGCAAGATATATCGTCAAGCGATGAAATTTTCTTTGAACTTTCAGTAGCCAATCATAAAGTCCCATTCCCTCATAAGGGTAAGAGTGTTTCTTACCCTTTGAAGGGAAGAATAGATGAAATCGATATAAAGAGGAAGCGCATAATTGAACGCACGATAAAAGGTTCCTCCCTCGATGATAAACCTCCCACACTGAAAGATTATCAGGTCTGGTTACTTTGGAAACTTTTATGTTCTTTGAGACGAGGCCAATTGCCTTCCCAATGGGAATCTATAAATTTCCAAGACTTTGAGCTCGTTGTTGAGACGCCTCATAGAGATTTCACCATTTCTCATGAAAATCCGAATTATATAGAGAAGACGCACTCTGCTTACGTGTGGATTCATGATATTAGTATTTCTGAATCTCCCGGTGTTAATCGTGAGGCATATGATAACAGAGCGTGTACATCTTTAAATCCAAATCAAGAGTGCGGGCTTATCCGCACTTGTTATCCCAGAAACTATCCGCATCCACAGTCTCGTCCAGAAATCAAGCAGATTTTTAAGCCTTGGTATCAATATTTGTTATGGGAACAAATATGGAAGGGAGACCTTTTCCAATATCAACTTTTGAACTTGGAGAAAGAGGAACTTATAGAAAAAGGTTTAATTTTGGAAGGCAAAATTGCCTCCTTTGACGATAACAAGATTGAATTAGAAATGAGCACAGAGATTGGCTCAGTGCGTGGTTATAACGAATACACAATTATCCCCTTTGGTACACTTTTTTGTGGAAAGGAAATGAAAGCAAAACTTTTAAAGGTTAAAGGAAACAGGTTAATCATGGAAATTCAAGATGAAGGAATATCTCTTTCAAATGATGCAATCCTTCTCCCATCTTCTTTAGAGTCATTTTCACCGATACTACAGGAACCTCCGACATTTCTTGAAGAACAAAAGCAAACCGGACTTCTGAGATTGCAACACAGTGGAGCTGTAAAAGAAGAGAAGGCGAAATCTAGGTCATGGATTCAGTTATTAGAAGCGATTTTTGGGATAATACAGCTTAAGAGAGGCTCAAAATGAATAATGCAGCCCAAAATGTAAAACGAAAAATTGAAGAGTCAAATAAAGAACAAATAAATGCAATCGAATCGATACTTGAGGGTTGGGAAGGAGGGACCGAATTCATTTTTCCCGTAGTTGATGGACCACCCGGAACTGGCAAGACAAGGATCGGTGTGCTTGCAGCTAGCCAATATGCTTTGGGAAATAATAAACGACAAATTGCTTATTTAACATATACCAATGAGGCCGCAGAGAAAGCCAGGGAGGAATTTTTTAATTTAGGGTTTAGCTCCGAAGAAGTTATTAGGCTAACGGCTGACTCAAGCGAAAGAAATTGGGAAAATGGGGTAATAGGATGTACATCTGACCTGGAATCATTAACTGAGAATGAGCAGAGGAAAGTAGGAAGAATCCCCATCCTTCTTTCTACCTTGTATGGCTCGCAAAGGATTTTTAAACAGCATAAACACCCCTTAATTATTATCGATGAATTCAGCCAAGTTTCACCTTCACTTTATTTTTCCACACTATCTAGGATTGCAGATGCGAATCATAATCCCTCAGGTTACGCACTCTTAGGCGATCCTAACCAATTACCCGTTATTACTTCTCAACCACTGCTTAGGCCAAATATAGGTAGATTTATTTTCGCACGAAAAGATTACGTTCCTCACGAGCTAATCTTACAACACAGAATGCATGAAAGAGTTTGTGAGATAGTGAATGGGTTGAGGGAATCCCTTCATGCTCGTCCTTTAGAAAGTGCCGAATTTGTTAAAAGAAGAACACTTATTGAGCTTGGCTACATTTGGAATTCTGATAAATACCCAGCAGATTTCCAAAATATCTTAGACCCTAAAAATCCTTGTGTTGTTATAAATACAGATAATTTACCTGGGAAGGAGAAGCCGGGCTTTGGAAAATCTGCATATTATCCAGAAGAGGCTCAATTGGCAGCCAATCTGGCAAAAGCAATAACTTATTCGTATAAAGACAAAAATGGAAATTCTCTCCTTCCAACTATCCTTTCCCCTTATAAAGCACAGAGAGGAGTAATTGAGCAATGCCTTGAAGAAAACGAAGAATTACAAAAGCAGTGCTTAACAATTTACAAGGCACAAGGAAGGGAGTATCCCGGTGTTATCATTTCTTTTACTCGTAAAAATGAAGAAAGATGGATAGGGTTTCTCGGAGAAGTCTTTGGAGGTGAAGGAATATCTGGGGAAGTTGGGATGCGTGCACAGACTTATGTAGCTTGCTCACGTGCACAGGCAAAGTTAATTATTCTTCTTTCCCTTCGAACTTTTAAGGGACATAGAGATTATGACTTTCTATTAAAGAAAGCAGGTGACAATGCTCTGATAGTAGATGCTAAGCCAGAATGGCTAAATGTGTAAATGATTAAAAATTGCATAATTTATAAATTCTCCGATGAAGCTAAAGATGCTTGGAAGATAGAGAAAGGTAGATTTTCCAAGAGCAACCTGGAGGGTTGCCTCCAAGAAGCTTCGGGCTTTGCAAGGAAAAGAATAGAGGCCTTCACAACTCTAGTACAAAATGAAAGGATTTCATTAGAGGAGGAGGCTCAAAGTCATTATATTGTAACTTCTTCTTGTGAATTTCGTACACCCAGACTTATAGCAGCAGGTGACATTCCCCCATTTGTGCATGTTAGCTTTAGAATTTGGTTGAGAAAAGAGAGTCAATTTGTCATTTCCTTTGACGCGGGTAGAAAGTTATCAGGAGCAGCTATGGCGCTTTTATCGTATGCTACCACGGGTGATCCTTCATTGATCGAGCACATAAAGCTAGTAAAGAAAGACTTCCTCAAGCTTAAGGACTGGATATTAGCGGACAATCATCCTATTCCTGGTGGAATAAGAGGCATTACCATGCACGATATTGAAGAGGGCCCGGTAAAGTTTAAACAAATTGTTTTGAATTCACCTCAACTTGAAGATTCACCCTTATTCAATCGATTGTTAGACTCCGCCTCAGCAATTGCGAATTTTAGTTTCACAACGCCACCATTGAATTCCACATCTCGTTCATTAACTTGCAGAATTAACTATTGGGGCGGACTGACTATATATACCCCAAATCTATTAGATTCTGAGATAGCTGAGCTTATAGAAATTTTTGAGGGAATCTTATTGGGATAGGAAAGGGCGGAAGTTATCTCTGGGTGAGATTAATCATTATATGAAGATAGCCAGGGCAATCCATCTGACGATTGAGCTGCAAGAGAAGGTTGACGATGTATATGGTAGGCTTGCCTGAGTGGTCGCTTCGCCTGAAATTGTAGATACACGGACTGCCAATGTCTTCCTGTCTGGAGATAGTTCTAATATGATTATGCTATAATTAGTGAGAGAAAGAGAGAGAATGCAATATACCGCTATTATCAGGAAGGCACCTGACGGATTTTACATAGCCAGTTGTCCTCTTATTCCAGAAGCCCATGCTCAAGGAGAGACCTATGAGGAGTGCCTGGCTAATATTAAGGAAGTACTTGAGCTTTGCCTTGAGTATCGCAAAGAGCGTGGTGAGGAAGTCCCAGAGGAAATTAGCACCCAGCGAGTCACAATAACAGTATGACAAAACTGCCTCCCCTCAAGGCTAGAATAGTAACGAATGTCACTCTGAGCCCTTCGTTCCTTGTCATTCTGACTCTGAACGTAGTGAAGAGGAAGAATCTCACTCAGGGCAGGCTCCGCGAAGAGTCTATAAGGGATTCTTCGCCTGTAAGGCTCAGAATGACGGACAGGGCTGCTAAACAGTCTCAAGGCGAAGGTAAATTCCTTAATATTTTTCGTCAGCCTGTGAAATAAATTACGTCTGCTTAACTTGGGTTCAATAATTGATAACCTGTGTTCCTCTGTGGAAGTTATCTCTGGATGAGATTAATCATTATATGAAGATAGCCAGGGCAATCCATCTGACGATTGAGCTGCGAGAGAAGGTTGACGAAGTATATGCCGGGCTTGGTCAGGTCTGAAGCTCGTTCTGGGGCTTAAAGCCTCATTTCCTTTAAAGGCACGACTAAGGGTAAGTCCTTAATCTTAGCCAGGAGCTTATAGTCAGCAGTGAGCAATGGGATATGAAGTTTCCTTGAAACCGCAATATATGCGGCATCATATATGGTAATTTCATAGGAAAAGGCAAGCTCTATTGCTGGCTCGAATACCTCGGAAAAATCCACCAGCTCAAGCTCCAGCTTGAGAAGATTTGTGACTGCCCGTGATACATCTTTTTCAGTAAAATTTGGATTGAAGCGAAGGGCGTTACAAACCTCGTATAGAACCAACGAAGAACTCACGAGCATAGACGTTCCATCGATATGGTTGTTCAACAGCCTTTCCGAGCTCTCAGCACCCTGTTCAAACCTGGAGAACCACTTGACTACGATGCTAGCATCCACGACGTATTTGGGTGGTATCTTCACTTTACTTCTCTCCACTTCCTTATCTCAGCTACCCCGTCCCACTTGCCTGACTTTTCCTTCAGCTGCCTTATCTCCGATGCTGCCTTTATCAGTCCGTCCCGCTTCTCTTTTTCTCTTTTTTCCTTCTCCTTCTGCTCTATGAAAAATCGCAGCGCTTGCTGGATGAGTCCACTCCTGGTATTTCCTTGCTTTTGGACGAAGGCATCTGCTTCTCTTAGCTCTTCCTCGGGCAGGGTGATATTTATCTTTACCGCTTTACCCATTTAATACCTCCTTTTATACCTACTATAAGGCTTATTGGTAGAGAAGTCAAGGAAGCCAGCTTTACATAAAGGCAGCCAGGACGATTCATCTTGATGATTGAGTGTTTACTAACCTCATCCCCTTTATCCCCCTCTCCTTCAAAGGAAGAGATAGAGTTAGAGATAGAGACTCTTTCTCTATCTTTTCTTCTCTTTCTTCTAAGGGAAGGGGGTCAGGGGATGGGTTGCTAGACAATTCATCTTGATGATTGAGTTGCAGGAAAGAGTTGACAGGTATATTGTAATATATGGGGTGGTTCCTGTGGCATACATTCGCTTTGTTTGCAGTTTTTGCAGGGCGAATGATAGAATGCTTGACAGTAGCTATGGTACTCAGCGACCGCACGATTAAAGAAGAGATTGCTAAAGGCAGGATAGTCATCGAGCCTCTTGACCCAGGTTGCATTCAGCCAGCGAGTGTTGATATACACCTGGACAAGAAGCTGCTCGTATTTAAAACTCGGCGTTATCCCTTTTATATCGATGTCAAACAAAGTACGGATGATGTAACCGAGCTGGTAGAAATTGACGAGGAAAAGCCATTTCTACTTAATGCCGGTGAGTTTGTGTTAGCCAGCACGCTTGAGTCGATTGAGTTATGTGACGATATTGTAGCCCGGCTTGAAGGGAAAAGTTCACTGGGTAGAATCGGGCTTTTAATTCACTCCACAGCGGGGTATGTTGACCCTGGCTGGCGAGGGCAGCTCACTCTAGAGTTATCCAATGTATCCAGGTTTCCCATCACCCTGTATTACAAAATGGCAATCGGACAAATTTCGTTTCTCCGCTTGACTTCACCTGCGGAAAGGACTTATGGTTCACCTGGTTTGCAAAGTAAGTATCAGGGGCAGAGTGGTCCTACAGCGAGCAGGTATTTTAAAGGTTACCAGGAAGGCTAAATGATGGCGACATCTGAGGATTACATGGGATGTGCTCTATCTCTGGCTAGGTTAGCTTTAGGGTATACCAGTCCAAATCCGGCGGTGGGAGCGGTGGTGGTCAAGGATAGTGCTCTGGTGGGTGTGGGACATACACAGCCCGCTGGTTTGCCTCACGCAGAGGTGATGGCGCTTCGCCAGGCCGAAGAAAAGGCACGGGGAGCTACCATGTATGTTACCCTTGAGCCATGTTGCCATTATGGGAAAACACCGCCATGCACACAAGCGATAATCAACGCCGGCATAGCAGAAGTCCATATCGCGTTGCTCGACCCTAATCCTCTGGTCTCCGGGAACGGGATAAAAGAGCTAAACGAAGCTGGCATCGAGACTTATGTTGGTGAACATCAGAAAGAAGCTGAGGAAATAAACGAGGCTTACATTAAATTTATCACCACCAGCTTGCCATTCTTCATTGCTAAATTTGCCATGAGCCTTGATGGCAAGATTGCCACCAGGTCCAATCAGTCTAAGTGGATCAGTAACAGAGAGGCAAGGGAATATGTACACAGTGTGCGGCATATAGTGGACGCGATAATGGTTGGGGTGAATACTGTGCTTATTGATGACCCACGTCTTACTGCTCGTGGTTGCTCTGGCAAAGGTGGCAATACGAAATCCCAGCCATTGCGGATAATTGTTGACAGTAAAGGAAGAACGCCATTGGACGCCAATGTTTTTAAGCAACCTGGCGAAACTTTAATTGCCACGGTAAAACCTATGGATATTGAGAAAAAGGAAAAGTTTATCCAGGCTGGTGTTGAAGTGCTGGAATTACCGGCGAAAGAGGGGAAGGTAGATGTGGGGGAACTATCCAGAGCAATAGGGAAGCGTGAAATACTGAGTGTGCTGGTTGAGGGAGGGAGTGCTCTACTCGGGTCATTTTTTGATAGCCATCTGGTGGATAAAGTTATGGTATTTATTTCGCCGATTGTTATTGGTGGCGATGGAGCCAAAGCGGCGGTAGGTGGGAATGGGGTTGAATCGATAATTGAGGCTCAACACCTGAGTCGGGTTGACGTTAAAAGCTTTGGCGATAATATATTGGTCAGTGGATATGTAGAGAGGTGAGGGATGTTTACCGGTATAGTAGAAGAAATTGGTATTATCAGGGAAGCGGAGGCAAATCGTCTGGTTATTATGGGAGGGGAGGTGCTTCAGGGGATGGAACCTGGCGACAGTATAGCGGTTAACGGAGTTTGTTTAACGGTGGCATCTTTGAGTGATGATAGCTTTAGTGTTGGTATTATGCCTGAGACACTGCATCGCACCAATCTTGGTGAGCTTCACTACGGTGACCATGTGAATCTGGAAAGAGCATTAGCAATGGGAGGACGTATTGGTGGTCATCTGGTATTGGGGCATGTTGATGATGTTGGAAGGATTGTTTCGGTGACTCCTCAGGAAGAGGCACACATTGTGCGGATTGCAGCGCCGGCTCAATTAATGTCATACATTGCTGAGAAAGGTTTTATTGCTGTGGATGGCGTTAGTCTTACCAGTATCGCTGTTGACGATTTTTCCTTTTCTGTTTCTTTAGTAGCTTATACAATAGAACATACTATCCTGGCCGAGAAAAGACCTGGTAGCGCAGTTAATCTAGAGGTGGACGTTATCGCTAGATACCTGAAGCGACTCAGTGAAAAAACAGGTCAACCCCTGACTAGATCAGGGGTAACTTTTGACCTGCTTAAGGAATACGGATTTACGCAGTGAGGCGGGTAATATGTTAGCTCCTATCACCGAAGCAATTGAAGATATAAAGGCGGGTAAGTTGGCGGTCATCATCGATGATGAGTCCCGGGAGAATGAGGGTGATTTAGCCATGGCTGCGGAGAAAGTCACTCCTGAAGCAATAAATTTTATGACTAAACACGGGCGAGGATTGATTTGCCTTCCTATCATCGGGCAAAGGCTGGACGAACTGAGAATACCATTAATGGTTCAACATAATACTTCGAGATACTCAACTGCTTTCACGGTATCCATTGAAGCGAAGGATAAGGTGTCCACGGGGATTTCTGCTTTTGACCGAGCACAAACTATAAAAGCGGTGCTTGACCCTGATACCAAGCCTGAAGATTTAGTTCAGCCGGGGCACGTTTTTCCTATTCGTGCTAGAGAAGGTGGAGTATTGGTGAGAGCCGGGCATACTGAAGCCATTGTGGACCTGGCTAAACTGGCGGGATGTTATCCTGCTGGTATTATTTGTGAGATTATGGATGAAGATGGTTGTATGGCGAGGTTACCGCAGCTTGAAGCCCTTGCTGAGAAGTATGGTTTGAAGATTATCTCCATAGTGGAGCTTATTGCTTATCGGCACCGTCATGAAAAGCTAGTTCAGAAGGTAACTGAAGCACGGCTGCCCACCAGATATGGTGAATTTGTGGTGGTAGCTTATAAGTCCATTGTCGACCCTGCAGAGCATGTTGCTCTGGTAAAGGGGGATATATCGGGGAATGAGCCGGTATTGGTGCGGGTTCATAGTGAGTGTCTTACCGGGGATGTTTTCGGAAGCTTGAGGTGTGATTGTGGTGAGCAAATTGGGTTGGCAATGCAGAGAATCTGTTTAGAAGGCAGGGGGGTGTTCTTATATATGAGGCAGGAAGGGAGAGGAATTGGATTTCATAATAAACTTCGTGCCTATGCGCTTCAGGACCAGGGTCTGGACACCGTTGAGGCTAACATAGCATTAGGTTTTGCTCCTGATTTAAGGGATTACGGCATCGGGGCGCAGATTTTGGCCGATTTAGGGTTACATAAAATAAAGCTGCTTACTAACAATCCTAAGAAAGTAGTAGGGTTGGAAAGTTATGGACTCGAAATAGTGG
>Ga0210017_1000431_pt1 | contig 35152 bp, 27 predicted proteins | sample CryGeyCG2014_020_FD_183966 | JGI IMG/M metagenome (GOLD analysis project Ga0210017, IMG submission 183966) | Groundwater microbial communities from aquifer - Crystal Geyser CG08_land_8/20/14_0.20 (SPAdes) (version 2) | ecosystem: Environmental > Aquatic > Deep subsurface > Groundwater | place... | reverse complement strand
GGCATAAGGTTTATTCCCAGGGTACGCAAGGATATGGGGACAAGAACGTCAAAAGCGCTAAAACGCCTGCTGATAATCGGAGCCGGGGATACGGGAGAACTGGTAATAAGAGAAATAAAAAAGCATCCCGAGTTGGGTTACAAACCGGTTGGTTTTGTTGACGATGATCCCGGGAAGACGGGAAAAAGAATACATAACCTGAAGGTCCTGGGAACAAGGGAAAACATACCTTCGATTGTTGCAAGGGAAGGCATAAATGAGGTTATAATCGCTATCTCTTCTGCTCCGGGGAAAGTGATAAGGGAGATCGTTAATTATTGCCAGAAGGCAAAAGTCGAGTTGAAGATAGTCCCGGAAATCCCCAAGATCCTGCAGGGCGGCGTTTCTTTCGCGGATCTGCGCAGTGTGAAGCCCGAGGACCTGCTCGGGAGGGAAATGGTTGAGATCAACAGCGAGGACGCAAGGATTTTCCTGCAGAACAAGGTGATACTTGTCACGGGAGCGGGTGGTTCTATAGGTTCAGAGATATGCAGGCAGGTTTCGGGTTTCGGTCCCGCCCGCCTGATAATGCTTGACCATAATGAGAACGATGTTTATTTTATCGAAATTGACCTAAAAAGGAATTATCCCGTCCTGCAGTTCAGGACGGTTATAGGAGATATAAAGGACCCGATGCAGCTGGAATCCGTCTTTTCCGAGCTTAAGCCGCAGGTGGTTTTTCACGCCGCCGCTCACAAGCACGTCCCGCTTCTGGAAGAAAATCCTTCAAGCGCTATCAAGAATAACGTCCTGGGCACCCTTAATCTTGTCCGCGCTTCGGAATTGCACGGGGTGGAGAGTTTTGTGCTGATCTCCACTGACAAAGCCGTAAATCCTACCAGCGTTATGGGCGCGTCAAAACGCATCGCCGAGATGATAGTCCAGGCAAAATCCAGGGGTAACCGCACTAAATTCATGGCAGTGCGTTTCGGCAACGTTATTGGTTCCAGCGGAAGCGTTGTCCAGCTTTTCAAGAAGCAGATAGAGGAAGGCGGGCCTGTAACGGTAACTGACCCGGATGTAGTAAGGTATTTTATGACCGTGCGTGAGGCGTCCCAGCTTGTGATACAGGCGGGATCGATAGGCAGCGGGGGAGAGATCTTTATCCTGGACATGGGAGAACAGATGAGAATAGCAGATCTCGCAAGGAATCTGATAACCCTTTCGGGACTTGAGGTAGGCAAAGACATATCCATAAAATTTACGGGCCTAAGGCCAGGCGAGAAGAAATACGAAGAGCTTTTGCACGATAAAGAACGGGACAGAGCGACAAGGCACCAGAAGATCTTTATTACACAGCCTGAATCAATTGATTCAGAAAAGTTGTGGAAAGATATTGAGGAGTTTGAGCAGCTCTCGGGCAGGATGGATGATGCGGGGATCGTGAAGAAGATAAAAGAAATGATACCGATATATACGCCGGACAAGAAGTGGGGGTTGTAGCGGTGCGACGTTCCGTCGCACATAAGGAGTAGAGCCTTTAGGCTCGTTAAATAACACGGGGCTAAAGCCCCTACTCCAAAATCCGACCGCTACAAATGCCTTGCGGCAAATTGTACGGCATTCTTAAATATTTTTAAACCGCCTCCCTCCTCAGGTAGTTTCTCACGCTGCCAGTGAGGATGCTGGTATCTCGAAAGAAATCTTTCCGGGTGCGGCATCATACCGAAAACATTGCCTTCCTTGTTGCATATTCCCGCAATACCGTCCATTGAGCCGTTGGGATTCCATGGATAGCCCGCTTCCCTGCCTTTCCCGTCCACGTATTTAAAAACTATCCCGTCGTTTTTTTCTAATTCCTTTAGTGTTTTGGAATCGGTGACAAATTTTCCCTCGCCGTGAGCGATCGGAAGGTATATCCCTTTGATCCCGCGCGTGAATACGCATTTGTTCCTGTTTACGTTTTTTAAATATACCCAGCGGTCCTCAAATTTGCCGCTGTCATTAAATGTCAGAGTAGAGTGCGGCAGCAGGCCGGTTTTCACAAGTACCTGGAACCCGTTGCATATTCCGATGACAAGCTTTCCGCTCTGCACGAACTTCCTGATATCCTGGCGGAGCTTATAGATTAGTTCATTCGCGAGCACCTTTCCGGCTGCTATGTCATCCCCGTAAGAAAAACCGCCAGGCAGAGCAAGTATCTTGTACGGTTCCAGGTTTTTCCCGCCCTGTATGAGTTCGTTGATATGGACCAGGTCCACGTCAGCGCCCGCTGCCTGGAACGCAAAAACCGTTTCTCTGTCGCAGTTAGTCCCGGCAGTCCTTAACACGATCACCTTTGCTTTTTTCATAATTCCATATTCCTGTCATTGCGAACCCGAAGGGTGAGGCAATCCCGTATTAGATTGCTTCGTCGTTTCACTCCTCGCAATGACCTGCTACCAGCGTAAAGTTTTCTGCCAGGCTTCCTTTAATTCATAGATATCCGCGTTTATAATAAGCTTGCCGTTTAACCCGTAAACCTTGAAGCGTTTATCTTTTTTGACCTTTCCGATTACCGAATAAATCCCCCCGTTCCCCCCTTTAGAAAGGGGGGTTAGAGGGGATTTATTACCATTCATTATTTTCTCGAATTTTCTGCGGTTTTTCGGCTTTACTTCCGCCAGGAACCTTGAATTTGATTCTGAAAACAGTATCATATCGTTTCTTAAACTTTGACACGTTGCCTGCCCGCCAACGCTTGCTGGGCGGGACACGTTGACACGTTGACACTGTATTTCTGCTCCTAATCCTCCCGCAAAGGCCATTTCCGCGGCCGCAACAGCGAGTCCGCCTTCCGAGCAGTCGTGGCAGGAACGCACAATGCCTTCCCGGATCGCCTTCTGCAGTTTTTTCATCATTACTGCGGCTTTTCCCGGATTGACCTTAGGGACCATCCCCCCGTTTAATCCATTTACGGAATAGTAAATGGAGCCGCCCAGTTCATCATATGTCTCGCCAAGAAGGTATATCAGGTTACCCGGGGATTTCAGGTCCATTGAAACTACTTTCCCTATGTCCGGGATCACGGAAATGGCGGATATGAGCAGGGTGGGCGGTATAGAGATCTTTTTTCCCGAATCCTGATCAAAGTATTCATTATTCAGGCTGTCCTTGCCGGATATGAAAGGCGTTCCGTATGCTTTTGCCATGTCATAACATGCCTGCGACGCCCTTACAAGCCCTGCAAGCTGCCCGGGTTTTTCAGGGCTTCCCCAGCAGAAATTATCAAGCAGCGCGCATTTTTCCAGGCTGCCTCCCGCGCAGATATTGTTCCTGAGGGCTTCATCGATCGCGGACGCAGCCATCCAGTAGGGGTCCAGCTTTCCGTAACTTGGGTTTATCCCGTTTGATATCACGATCCCGCGGTTAGATCTGAAAAGCGGTTTAATAACGCATGCATCCCCGGGCCCGTCATTTTCTTTACCCTGAAGCGGTTTGAGCACCGTTCCTGCCTGGACTTCGTGGTCATACTGCCTTATGATCCATTCCTTGCTGGCAACAGTAGGGTGGGAGAGTATCTTTTTAAGTATTTGTTCCGGGTTCTCCGCTCCGACGCCACGTCGGAGCGAGACCTCGCCCCGACAGAGTCGGGGCGGGCGGGTTTCGGGCGCGTCCCAGACTGCTTTTCTCCTGAATCTCGGCACTCCGTCGTGCAGGAAGTCCATTTCCAGCTCGCAGACCTTCTCGCCTTTATAGAGCAGGACCAATTTTTTATCGTTTGTGAATTCACCCAGGACCGTCGCTTCCACGTTCTCGGCTTTGAATACCGCCATTATTTCATCAAGTTTATGCGGCGGGACAGCGAGCACCATCCTTTCCTGCGCTTCAGAAACCCAGATCTCCCAGGGGGTAAGCCCCGCGTATTTGAGAGGCGCTCTTTCAAGATAAACGCGGGCGCCTATATCTTTTCCCATTTCACCCACGGCTGACGAAAATCCTCCAGCGCCGCAGTCCGTGATCGCGTTATAAAGGTTTTTATCCCTTGCCTGAAGTATGACGTCTGTCGCTTTCTTCTCAACTATAGGATTTCCGATCTGCACTGCGCTTACCTCGGTGTCCTTGGCAAGCTCAACCGATGAAAATGTCGCGCCGTGTATCCCGTCCCTGCCTGTCCTGCCGCCTACCGCGACGATCAGGTCGCCGGGTTTCGTTTCCTTGAAACACTTGTCTTTTGGCATTATGCCCACGGTCCCGCAATAGACAAGGGGATTGCACACGAACCCGTTGTCAAAGATCACCGCGCCGTTGGCAGTGGGAATTCCCATCCTGTTCCCGTAGTCCCTGACCCCGGCTACAACGCCCTTGCAGATCCTTTTCGGGTGCAGCACTCCCCCGGGCAGTTTTTCATGGGGGAGATCAGGAAAGCCGAAGCAAAAGATGTCGGTGTTCATAATGGGTTTTGCGCCCAGCCCCACGCCCAGTATATCCCGTATAACCCCTCCGATACCTGTTCCTGCTCCTCCGTACGGCTCAAGCGCGCTGGGGTGGTTATGCGTTTCTATCTTGAACGCGACCGCGTTGTCCCTGTCAAATTCTATGATCCCGGCGTTGTCCTTAAAAACAGATATGCACCATTTTTTATCCAGTTCCTTAGTTGCCTTCATCACTGTCTGTTTCAGCAGATTGTCTATTATCGTCGTACGTCGTAAGTCGTTCGTCGTACGTCGTTTTTCGGTGGACCGTGGGCCGTGGACTGTGGACTGCTCCTGATATTCAATAATGCCGCGGAACGTCTTATGCACGCAGTGCTCGCTCCAGGTCTGTGCAAGGGTTTCGAGCTCAACGTCAGTAGGGTTCCTTGCTGCTTTGCGGAAGTAGTCCATTATCGCATGCATTTCTTCAAGGTTCAGGGACAGGATGCCTTCCTTGCTTATCCGCGTCAACTCGGTGTCATCCGCGCCCAGTATGTCGATAATCTTAACGTTTTCCATTTTAATTATGAATTATGAGTTATGAATTATGAATCAACGGCAAGGAATGAATTTTATGTTTCAACTTTGACACTCTGACATCCGCCCCGATCAATATCGGGGCAAGACCTCGCCCTGCCTTTGCGCAGGGCGGGCTGGTCACTGTATCTTGTACTCCTGCACGACTTTGTTCGCGAGCAACCCGCGGCATATCCTTTCCACTTGTTCGGACGAAAGACCGCCCGAGATCTCGTATTTGAAGCCGGTTTTTACCGTATCTATGCCTTTTATGCCAAGGTCAACAGCTCCTTTTATAACAGTGTCCGCTACGGCATCTGTCACGCCTTTCTTATACCATACCTCTATTATCCAGCGTGTAGTGGATCCTTCGGTTTTGGAATTTGCCGACGCACGATGAACGATGAACGATGAACGATTAATTCTGAACTGCTGGGTTATTTTATCCGCGAGCAGCTCCCCGCAGAGCAGTTTGAGTTCCGGTTCGCCGATGTTCCCTTCAATGCTGTAAAGCTGGGCGGTCCTGACCTTTTTAACGCCGGAAATGCCCAGGTCTTCGATGTCTTTTTGCACCGCGTGAGCCTGGGCGTTAAAAAATCCGGGTTTGTAGCATATTTCAACCATCCATTCCATCTTTTCCTCAAAGAATGATTACGGTGATTTTTTTAAAACTGATTACAGTGATATTAAAATAATCACTGTAATCATATTTCTATAATTTATCTTCACGGAAGGCAGAAAGGTAGTTCGCGCAGTATTGGTCTTGCCCGAGGAGGGTTTCTGCCGCGAAAACAGCGGCCATCATGTCTTTGTCAGTGGGGTCTATGAGGGCGGCGTCCATGCCTGCGGCAAGGACCATGGTCAGGAATGTGCGGTTAATAAGCTTGCGGTTGGGAAGCCCGAAAGAGATATTGCTCAGTCCCATGATGATCTTTACATGGAAGTTTTCCTTTATTTTCCTGATCGATTCCACGACTGTAAGGGCGTTTTTCTCGTTTGTGCTTATGGGGTGCACAAGGGGATCTATATAAAGGTTTTCCAGGGGTATTCCGGCAGCATCTACTTTGTCGATAATTTCCTTGCATATATTAATTCTATCTTCAACAGTTTCAGGCATTTCTTTCTCACCCATTGCTAAGGCTACAACCAGGGAATCGTATTTCTTTACAAGCGGCAGTATGTTGTTTAATCTCTTGGTTTCCAGGGTTATTGAATTGACTAAAGCCTTGCCTTTATGCGCGGCAAGCCCGGCTTCAATAACTTCATGGCTCGGGCTGTCAATGCACAGGGGAACATCAATGGTTTCCTGCACGGTTTTGACCAGCCATACCATATCTTCTTTTTCTGTGTTGACGCGCACGCCTGCGTTGACGTCCAAAATTTGCGCGCCGGATTCCACCTGTTTTTTCGCCTCATCCTTTATGAACGGGGCGTTTCTTTCCTGTATTGCTTCTAGTATCGTTTTCCTGCTCGCGTTGATCCTTTCCCCGACAATAAGCACAAACCCTCCATTTTACCACTAAGGCACTCCGCCCCGATGGACATCGGGGCGAGACTTCGCCCACCTGTAAGGATGGGCGAGGAAATCACAAAAATATCTTTACAGGGATTCAATGGGATTTAAACTACTATATTTTGCCTCTTGAATCTCTCTAAATCCCTGTGAAAAATCTTAAACAGGGACCTTGCGGGAATTTAAACTGCTGATATCTTTTAAGCTTTTTAAGTTCTCTCCCCTAAAAGGGCCTACTTTTGGTAAGTTCCCTGTAAAATTGTTTTACTTTTTTTCCCACTTGAGCAGTTCCATCACGCCGGACAGGGTACCGCCCTCCCTGATCTCTTTCCTGATGCGGTTTTCTTTTTCAAGCACATCCATAGCCCGGTTCGCTATTTCCACTGCTTTGGACTGGGGAATGGCAACAACCCCGTCGTCATCCCCGACGATCCAGTCGCCGGGATGGATCCTTAAGCTTCCCGCGGTTACCGGGACATTGATCTCGCCGAATCCTTTCGGCTCGCCGGCAGCAGGGGACGTAAGTTTTGAGAAAGCAGGGAACTTTAACCTGGCGATCTCGGGAGTGTCCCTGATCGCCCCATCGATCACAACCCCGGCTATTTTCTTTTTTATGGCGCTTTCGGTCGCAAGTTCGCCCCAGACAGCCGGTCCTGTCCCTCCGCTGTCTATGACTATGACATCGCCTTTTCCAGCCCTGTCTATTGCCTCCACTGGTTTTGCCCAGTCGCCGGGATAGGTGCGCACTGTCACGGCTTGCCCGATGAGCTTCAGGCCTTTTACGACAGGGCTCATCTCTTTCAGGTCGCCGGTCCTGTGCATCGCGTCAGAAATGTTTGGGGTTGAGACAAGCTGCAGGATCTTTCTTATGTCTTTGAGGGAAACTCTTTTATAGAGGGTGGTTTTTATGGATTTCATTTTTGAGATCGCTTTTTTGATCCTGCCCGCGGCTTTTTCTGCGTCAGCCGATTTAGTTATCGCGCCCCCGACAATTATTATGTCAGCGCCGGCCTTTATCGCTTTTGCCGCGTTTTCCGAATTAATGCCGCCGGCAACCGCAAGGGGCAGGCTGACGGCTTTGCGAACTTTTTTTACGATGGCGAACGGTTCGGAGCCCAGCATCTGCGCGTCTATGGGAACATGGATGCCAATGTAATTGGCTCCGAGTTTCTCTATCCTTGCGGCTCTCCCGGCGGGGTCCTTGATCTCTATCAGGTCCACAAAGATCTCCGCGCCGTAATTTTTTCCCGCCTCAACGCATTCCCTGATAGTGGCGTCTGACGCGTTGCCCAGGACCGCCACGATATCGGCGCCTGCCTTCGCGGCCATTTCTACTTCGGTCCTGCCGGCATCCATTGTTTTCATGTCTGCCACGATCTTGTGCCCGGGGAACCGTTTCCTGAGTTCCCTTACAGCATTCAGCCCCTCGGCTTTTATAAGCGGGGTGCCTGCTTCGATCCAGTCCGCCCCTCCGGCCGCGGATTCATCAGCGGCTTTCAGAGCCCTGCGCAGATCCACGAAATCGAGCGCCACCTGCAGTATTTTTTTCACGTTTCCTTTTATATATGTCGTACGTCGTGCGTCTTGCGTCATGCGTATAAATCTTCAAAACGTATGACTTACGACATACGACGGTATTTACATTCGACGCACGACTTACGACGTTCGACGGCGGTTATTGTTTGTAGATTATAAGCTCGACACGGCGGTTCTGGGACCTGCCTGATTTGGATGTATTCGGCGCGATAGGATTGTCGGGTCCGTAACCGTTGGAGAATACCTTATCCTCAGGCACGCCTTTGGAGATCATATATTCTTTCACAGCTCCCGCGACCGCTTCGGAAATAGAGACATTTGCTTTTTTACTGCCGGTAATATCCGTGTATCCGTTTATGTTCAGGGAATGCCCCTGGTGCTTGATAAGCGCGTTTGCGATTGTATCAAGCGCTTTATACGTAGCGCTTGCCATCGTGCGCCCCTTGAAGTATGTGTCCCTGCCGAACCGTATCAAAAGTCCTTCCTGGGTATCCTTCATGTAGATCCCTTTTGCCAGGTTTTTCCCGATATCCATTTTCAGGTCCGGGTCCACGTTGGCATAGGCTTTTATCTGTTTGAGTTTTTCCTCAAGCTGCGCGGCTTTTTCCTGTTCTGACAGCATACCGAGTTCGCCTTTCTTTATCTGCGCCTGCAGGATCTCCAGCTCGCTCCTTGTTTTCAAAAGTTCGGCTCTCAGCGCCACTGAGTCCGCGTTGACCTTTGCAAGGTCAAGTTTTGCGATGTCAAGTTCATGCGTCATAGTGACGGAATCGGCCCTCAGTTGCTTGTTTTCCGCGTCCAGGACCTGCACGAGTTTATCCTTTGACATTTTTTCCCTTTCCACGGATTGCAGTTGTTCTTTTTTCCTGGCAAGGGTTTCACTGAAAGACGCGAGCTTCAGAAGTTCTTCGGCCTTTCTGGTTTTTGCCTCAGCTTCGACTTTTTCCTTTTCTTCCGCCGCTATCTCGGCTTTTGTCTTTCCCCACATGAAGGAGAGGGCTATGTTGTGGTTTTCCGTGACGCTTCCTTCCAGGGGTATTGTATACGCGTAATCAAGCACAAAATACTGCAGTTTTATTGAAAATCCGAGGCTGCAGGTTTGGTTGTTTGGTACCGAAGACCAGAATACATTGAGCGGTAATATTGAGTAGCCAACCCTCAGGCCAAACCGTTCCTCGGCAAGCCATCCTTCAATTCCGGTGCGTATCTGGGGCAGGAACATGCCTGCCTGAAAGGCGCTGAGGTCTATCAGGTCAACCTGGGCGCCGATCATAACCGTGCTGAATGGCCCTATGCCGACGCCGATCCTGTATAACGGGTTAGATTTCATTTTGCCAACGCTTGACACAAGGTCCTGGGCTGTAAATCCGAGGCGGAAATACTGCGTTCTCAGCAGAGCGCCAAGGTCGCAGCCGTAACCTACGGATTCTCCGTTGTTCTGGCTTAATCCCTTAAGGTTGAACCCTACGGAAAATATATCGCCCAGGGGCACCGCCTGCGTGAATATGAATAGGTCTGTGGTTCCTTTTCCGTCTATTCCGTCCCAGCTTAAACCTGATGCGGAACGGATAACGGTCAGGGCGCCCAGGGGATGGCTGTAAGTAACATATCCCCCCAGTAACTGAGACCGGAGCTGTGAGATGCGGATATGCCGTATCTTTCAAAAAATCCGTATCCGGCGGGGTTCCAGTAGAATGCGGATGCGTCATCTGCTATTCCGGTGAAAGCTCCGGAAAAACCCAGAGCCCTGGGCCCCAGCAAGGTGCTCGATAAGGATTGCGTGTCTGCGGCAAGCGATGCTGTAGATAGCAGAAGGATAAAAGCGAAGAGCAGTAACAACTTAGGTCCTGCATTTGCTCTTTTCATCTTGTGCCTCCTGGAAAATTTGTATCAAGGCTAAAGCCTTGAGTTACAACAGTGTTTACCCGTGGTTCAAAGCATTTATTGTTGGGCGTCCTCGGGCGGCTGTTCGTGGGTTTCAGGTTCGGGAACGGATTCTTCAACCGTTGCTTCTTCTGTCTGCTCAGTTACTTCGTCTTTTTTGCCCAGGAATTCAAGGCTGTTCGCGTATACCTGAATGTTGGTGAAGGTCCGCCCGTCCTGGTTCTTGTTGATCCTGATGTCAAGCCTTCCTTCAACCATCATCGATTTGCCTTTCATCAGGTACTTGTGCAAAGCCTCGGCGCGCTGGCCGAAAAGGACTACGTCTATAAACACCGTGCGGTTCTCCCTTTTCTTGAGCAGATCGTCCCTGATGCCCATCCTGAATTCGGCCACTGCCGTGCCGTTAGGCGTGTACCTGAGTTCCGCGTCCCTGACAAGATTTCCCGACACCATGATCTTATTCATGCAAGCTCCTTAATCATATTATAAGACAAACATTTTTACAGGGATCTTCGAGCGGGATTTAAACTACCGTCGTGCGTCTAGCGTCATACGTTAATATGATCCGTGTGAATCCGTGGCTAATCTTTTTAAATCTCTTTAAATCCCTGTGAAAAAGTCTTGTTTCGTGTTTTCGTGATACCTTTCGTGTTTTCGTGGAAAAGGTTTTTTAAGTTCTCTTAAGTTCTCTTAAGCCTGCCCGCCAATCTTGGTGGAGGGTTCCCTGTAAAATCATTCTTTTATTATCTTGATCAATATCTTTCTTTCTTTGGGCCCGTCGAATTCAGCCAGGAAAATACCCTGCCAGGTGCCCAGCACAAGGTTCCCGTTTTCGATCAGCAGTATCTGGGACTGTCCCACAAGGCTGGTCTTGATATGGGCAGGGGAGTTTCCCTCCACGTGGCGGAATTCGCTGATCGCATCGTGGGGCAGAAAAGCATTGATCCCTATTATCATATCCCTGGGTACAGCCGGGTCCGCGTTCTCGTTGATAATAAGCCCGCAGGTAGTGTGCGGCACAAAAAGTATGCAAACGCCGTTTTCAACGCCGGCTTTCCCGACTTCTTGCGCGACGGCTTCTGTTATTTTGACGATCTCTTCTTTTTTGTGAGAATTTGCTTTTATTGTCAGAAATCCCATATTGCACCTACTATATTAGATATTATATACTAAAATCGTATTAAATGCAAGTTACACGGGATTATTTCTTCAGCAGGCATGAAGTGGGGAACAGGTCCAGGTCGGTATGAGGCAGGAACAGCGAGCCGGTGTAATCGTTCATAAAAGACGGCTCGGTGCTCAATTCTATGTAGGTCATTTTTTTAGCGATGGCGCCCGCTTCTTCCATCGCCCTGCCTGACAGCAGGGAGAGTTTCGCTCCCGCGAGCGAGCTGTTGCCGATATACCTGAATTTTTCCCTCGGCACGTCCGGAAGCAGTCCGATACAGATCGATTTGTCGATGCTGAGGTAGCTGCCGAACCCTCCGGCAAGGTAGATTTTCTCGACCTCGCTGAATTTCAAATTCGTTTTTTTGAGCAGCACGCTTACCGCGGTGTAGATCGCGCCTTTTGAAAGGATCAGGTTCGTGATGTCGGCCTGGGTTATCACTATATCGCTTCCCGAAGCGCTTTCTTTCGCTTTTACAAGGACCATCTCCAGGCCGTCGGTTCCTTTGCGTATGTCAGTCGGGGCGTTCCCGGGTATGCCGTGTTCCTTTATCCTGCCTGACCTGTCTATAATGCCGGACCTCAGCATTTCAGCGATGCATTCTATGTAACCGGAACCGCAGATGCCGATCGGTTTCGCGCCCCCGATCGTCGAGTACTTTATTTTGCCGTTTACCGGGTTTATTTCGATCTTCTGTATCGCGCCTTCCATAGCCCACACGCCGCAGCGCACCCCGCTTCCCTCAAAGGCAGGGCCTGCGGAAGCCGCGCAGCAGGCAAGCCATTCCTTGCTGCCCAGCGCTATCTCGCCGTTCGTCCCCATATCTATGAGGAGGCACGGATTATTTTCTTCGTATATCCCGCTTGCCAGCACCCCCGCGACAATGTCCGCGCCGACGTAGCTTGACACTCCGGGAAGGCAGGCGAGCAGCCCGCCGGGATTTATCCTGATCCCGGTTTCCGATGCTCTTATCAGAGGCATAGATGCGGCTGCGGGAGTGCAGGGTCCCCGCCTCAGATACGCCGGATTGATCTTCAGGAGAAGGTGGAGCATTGTCGTATTACCCGCGCATACGATCGCGCGGATCTCGTCAGTTTTGATCCCGGCTTCATCCGCAAGCGCGGATATAAGGCCGTTTAAATTATCGATTATAAGGCGGTGGAGTTCTTCAAGGCCTTCGGTTTTTTCGGCGAAGATAATACGCGTGATTATATCATCTCCGTGCCTTGCCTGGGTGTTGCGCGCGGCTTTCGTGCCCAGGATTTCGCCGGTGGAAAGGTCAGCGAGTTTTGTTACGACGGAGGTGGTTCCTATGTCAGCGGCAATGCCGAAATTCCCGGCTGACACATCCCCGGGTCCCACCCCAAGAGGGGACAGGGGAAATGCCGCCTGCCTGTCCTTTTCCTTTATTGCTTCTTCAGTGGTGAAAATGTTTCCGTATTCCTCGGTCAGTATCTGTTCTTTTGCCTGCCTGGATTCTGGGGGGATCTCTATCTCCGCGTCGCTGAGTATCGACGCGCGGCACGCAAGGACGTATCCTTTTTTGCGGTCTTTTTCCGAGATCTTTCCTTCCGCCCCTGACTGTGGAACGCTGCCTTTCCTTATGAGTATCCTGCATCTTCCGCATATCCCTTCGCCGCCGCAGGACGAATGAAAAAAAATGCCGCACGCGGCTGCAGCCTTGAGCGCGCTCGTGCCTTCGGGCACCGATATTTTTTTGCCGTCCGGATAGAATGTTACGGCGAAATTTTTCATCCGGAACCCCCGAGCTTTTTTACCAGTCTTTCGCATACTTTCATTACGGCTTCCGTAGAGAGATAATCTTTGATGCTTGAGTCAAACAGGAATTTGCAATCAGGCGGGAATTCACCGTCGCCTTTGTAAATGACTGTTGTCACGGGAACGCGTGGCAGGGCGATGAATTTCAATGAAAGGTCTTTCAGCCCCGCATCCAAGCCGCCCGCCGATATGCCGTTACTGATAAATTTCCCCGGTTCTGCGCCGAAGGCCTTGATAAAAGGTTTATGGACTATAGTTTCAAAGGCCGGATAGTAGAAATTGCCGTCAGGGATCTGGCGAAAGTCTATCAGTCTGCCTGACAAAGGAGTTCCCTTGCTGGTTATCAGATAATGCAGCAGTGTTATCGTTATGCCGGCGTCCGTTATTTTCGCGCCGCCGAGCGTAATTTCGCTCCCGGGAAAGCTTATCAGATATTCATCGCCGAGATAGGGCAGGGTAATGACCTTGTCACCCTTGGGATCTTCCGCCATGTCCGCGCCGCTTTTGCGGCACGCATCGGCGATGTCGATCTTTCTAAGTTGTTCTATCGTTATTTCAAGCGATGTTTCCATTCTCCTTCCAGTCGAATATGATTAAATGATGATTACATCGATTTTCAACTGCCGATGTCAGCGATGAATACCAAGAAATTTTTTATCGCTGCAATCTATTTTTTATCGCTGAAATCATATTTAAAGTTTAAGCCAGGAATGCGAGTAAAGAGACTGCCCCAGGAGCACTTTTGCAGTTTTTACGTAGTCGGTTTCCTCCTGGTTCGCGGGGGAGGGTTCCCTGCCTTCCATGATCTCCCGCACGATCTTTCCGGCATCGTTTCTTTTGCCATTCGCTATCCGGTTCAGTTCCCCGTCGAAAGAATCCGCTATGGCGGAATACATCCCGTATTTCTCAAGGATCATAAGGTATGTCCTGTTAAGGATGGGGCGCAGTTTCGGAGGGGCTCCGTTTGAAACGTTGGAAAGCCCGCAGGTGGACCTGCATCCCGGCGCAATGTCCCTGAATATTTCCATGAAGCCCGTGCATCCTTTGACCTGGTCCTGCTGGGAAGACACGGGCAGCACTATGGGGTCCAGCCATATCCTTTCAGGGGAAATGCCGGCCTCGGCGGCCTTTGTCATAAGCTCAACTGCCAGGGCGGCTCTTTCGTTCGCGTCCCTGGGTATCCCGTCAGAACTGAGCAGGAGCCCCACAAAACCTGCGTTGTATTTCGATGCCAGCGGCAGCAGCGCTTTGATAACCTCGGGTTTAAGAGATATGGAATTGATGACGGCTTCACCCCTGCATGCTTTCAGTCCCGCCTCTATCGCCTCGGTGTTCATCGTGTCGAGGAAAAGGGGGGTGTCCACCGCTTCCTGGACGGTTTTAACCAGCCATTCCATTGTTTCAGGGCCCTGTTTCCTTGCCGGGCCCATGTTCAGGTCTATGTAATCAACACCCGCGTTTTTTTCTTTCAGAGCCATTTCAGTGACAGGGCCTGCGTCGCGGTTCTTTATAGCCGGCCCAAGGACCGAAGACATAACGTTCAGGTTTTCTCCTATTATGATCATTTTCGTTCTCCTTTTTTTAAATATGATTACGGTGATTTTAAAAACAGATTACGGTGATTAAATCATTTTATGGGCGTAGAGGTGGCCGGCGTACAATCCCCAGAAAAGAACAGGTGTTTCCATGTCAGCAATGAACCCGAACCCCTCCAGCATTTTTTCAGATCAATTATTTTTTTATCTTTTGCCTTCGAAAACTCTTCCTCGGTTATATGGTATTCCATTATAATGTTCTTGATCTTTCCGAAGGTATCCGCTCCAGCCGCGCCCAAAATGTCGAATTCAGCTCCCTCGCAGTCGATCTTAAGAAGATCGCAGGCAGCAATTCCGTTGCTTTCAAAAATGTCCGCCAGTGTCACAGCCTCAATCTCTTCCGAGTATTTCCCGTACTGGTTGAACGTGATGGAATGTCCGGTGCTTAGATCGTTGAAGATCGTCACTTTCCCTTTTCTGCCGTATACCGCAAGGTTATACGCCGTAACGGTTGATGAAAGGCCGCTCAACTCCATATTCTTTAGAAGCGTCCGGTAATTGTTCCGCGCCGGTTCATACGCGTAAACCCTGACATTCCGCGCGGTTTTTGCCGCAAGCGCGGAAAATATACCTATATGCGCCCCGATGTCTATTACGACCCCGCCGGTCGTAATATTTTGCAAGCCCCTGTTGTAAACACCCATAATGTAGATCTCATATATGGTCGGGATGTGTATGTAATGGAATTTTACAAGATACTTCGCTCCGTTCCGGGTCTTGAACAATACCTGCATATTTTTAAGCATCTGGAAAGCGTCGCAGAACTCCAGCACCATCCACCATCAGGTCGCGCATTCTTTTACCACAATTATAAAGGAATTCCACGCTAAGTATTTTTTTAATACCACCGCAAGATTGTGGAATTTTTTATTCTCCATTGAAATTATGTTTTCCACTGCCTCAGGAACGCGGGTATGTGGGCCGCTTCGCGCGGCCCAATTATTATTTCCCATCCCGGCAGTTCCTCCTCAAGTTCCCCGGATATCCTCGCCACCGCTCCGGGTATCACGAGCTTTTTATGTTTTATTTTATCCGCTATCCCGGTTTTTTTCACAAGCGCCGCGATGGTCTCCGCGACGAACTTGTCCGCGGCCCAGGCCGTGAGCACTGAAAGTCCCTCAGCGTCCTGGACAAGGAGCCAGGAGGGGACCCGGCTTGTTTCGATCTCACCGGAAACTATGAAGTAGGTGAGCGAAAAATTGGTCGTGACAAGGACCGGGGAGTTATCGCCGGGCTTGCCGATTTCGTAAATACCTTCCCTGGTGGCCATCGGCCTTTGCGGGTCTGTGAATATATTGAGCCTTGTGACGAGCAGGGGAAAGAGGCTTTCGCCTGCCAGATCGGAAAGGACTATTATGCCTGCGTATTTCGCGATCAGGATTGACGCGATAAGCGCTTCTTCCATCGGGTCCTGCGTCATCTCGCAGGGGAATGTTATTGTCGGGAACCCGAGAGGGCGGAATTTATTCAGCAGGGGAGCGCGCCTTGCCGCGACCTCATCCTCCAGGGCCTGCCTCGCGCTTCTTGAGCCGGGGTCGATCACCATATCCCTGATCCCCGCAGCTTCGAGTTTCTGCGTAAGCCCGGCAGTTTCGTCCAGGTCCCTGCCGCGGACAGCGAGAGGGCAGGAGTTTTCCTTCGCGATCCCTGCCATAGCTTCCGCGTTATCCCCGGTAGCGGCGTAAATAAGGGGTTTCTGGCCTGCGCAGGCTTTCACTCCGGCGGAAATGACTTCAGGTTTCAGGCTCATCAGGATCAGGGCGGCATTTGTTCTGCCCGTGATCCTGCTTACAAGGGCCGCGAACGCCCCGGGATCTCCCTTCGTGTCTTTTACGGCTATAAGGTCCGGTTTAAGGGTCAGCCCGACCCTTTCGTAGCGAAGTTCGCTGAACTTTTTTATTCTTTCCTCAACCTGCGCGTCGTTCATTTCATCTGAAATAAGGACAGCAAGAGCCGCGGGGTTGACGAAAGTCTTTTCATGGCGGAAAAGCACGGTCTCGCCCCCGGTTTTAACGGCGCTGTCCCCGGTCCCTATAACGACCTGCCGTATCGGCGGCGCTGACGCCTCGGAAAGCTCGGTTTTTACCGCGTCGCTCACGAACGGGCAGGCGCTGAGTTCCGCCTTGCCCGCGGCCAGCTGCATCGCGAAAGCAAGGCAGGTCGGAACCCCGCATTTCCCGCAGTTGGTCTTGGGCAGTTTCTTGAAAATTTCAATCCCTGTCAAAGCCATTGTTTCCCTCCGAAGATTAATTATGAATTATGAATGATGGAATTCGAAAACATTCAGCAAGCCACACGAGAATGTTGCCCGAAGGGCAAAGTTATGAGTCAGGGCTAAAGCCCTGAGTTACGATTTAAAGCCTTGTTGTTAATTCATAACTCATAATTTTATTTATATAAGAGCATCCATTTCAAGCGCGGGGTGCTTTTTTTCCTGCAGGAACGGAAGTATCGCTTCCTCGGTAGTGCCTATGGTTTCGTCAGCGATCCTGTCGATAAGGTCCGGCATCCCGGCCTCCTCCCCGCGCTTTATAAGCCTTTCCCTTATTTCTTCCTTGAGCATTTTCGGCATCCACACGATCCTTTTTATGCCGCCGTCCCCGGTTATGAATTTCCTCTGGCAGATATTGTATTTTGAATGGCCCACGAAGCCCGCTGTCTGCAGGCCCCCGCCTATGGTGCCCGCGAGAGTCGTGAATTTCATCCCGCAGGGCGTCATGCCGTCAAACTCGCGGTTCACGGTCATTACCCCGTTGCACATCGGCAGGATCACGCAGATGCACTCGCAGCAGCCGCAGGTCGTCATCGGGTCGTTGACAACGCTGTAAAAATTGTAGTGGTCTATTTTACCCCTCGAAGCCTTCTGCACGAATTCGTTCACGCCCTTCCACTGCCCGAACTTCGCGTCCAGCGTTTCGCCTTTTTCCACCGGCTGGTTGGGCCCGGTCGGGTTGATCTCGTTGGACGCCTTGCAGTCCATCCAGTTATACGCGCCGCAAAGGCCGGTCCTTTCGGGGCTTACCATGCACACGTGCGAAGGGGCGAAAGACTGGCAGAGCGTGCATGAATAATACACTTCCGTTGTTTCGTCCGTCATTCCCTCGATCCTCGCGTCCCTTTTCTTGTATACTTCACGTGCCTGCCCGATGATCTCCTTTACTTTTTTCTCGTCGGTGTATATTTTTACCTGGACCTTGTCGAATATCCTGCCGAAGTCCTGGTGGAACTTGGCGTGCAGGATGGAACCTATGTGTTTCAGCATGAATCCTTTTTCCTTCGCTGCTTTTCCTACGCGCAGCCACGCGATGTCCCTCTGGCCGATGTGCATTATTCCCTGGGCGTAGTTTGTCAAATGGTGGATCTGGCGTTCCAGTATGGGCTCAAAATCCTCCTGCATCTTCCTGCCCGCGACCTCCGCGACAACTGCCATGCTGAACTGCGAGCCGGCGGGAATGGCGTCCAGGTCAGGGCCTATGACTTCGATCTTTCCGTCCTCAATTTCGTCCATCGCCCCGGAAGTGACCCATTCGCACACGGTTGTCACGCCGCCCCTGGCTTCCGCGTAAAGGTCTTCCTTCCTGACCCTTTCTCCCTCAAACGCGGGACCGTATGCCACGGGTATGGGAACTTCCGCCTGTGTTACTTTTAAGCCCCTTACTTCTATCGCCTTGGCAACTATCTGGTCAAGGGGAACGTTTGAAACGACATGTTCATAGGTGCATATCCCGGTTGGAAGGACCTGGGGGATAGGGGTGTCGGCTATAGTGGGAAAACCCCAGTTGATGGCTCCGGCAGCGGTCGCGTACCACTCTTCGGAAACATATCCAAGTGCCAGCACGAAAGCGAAGATCCTGTCCTTATTATAAATAAGTATTTTCCTGTATTCTCCGGGTTTCACCCCGCCGAACGACATTGCGGCCCTTGTCGCGAAGCCTATCGCGAAGACCGCAGCGGAGATTTCAGGCCCGAATGGCACCAGCCTTGTAGGCCAGCCCACCTGCACGCCTGCCTCTGCCAGCTGTTCCGAAAACCTTTTCCCGTTGTGCTCGGCGCACATGAATACGTAGAGATTTTTTTCCTGCAGTTCCTGCGCTATCTTTGCCGCTGTTTTGGGGTCAGGGGCGGCTCCCGCTATTGCCGCAAATCCGGGAGCCGTGCCGTCAACGAATTCCACTCCGCGCTTCCTCATTATTACGTCGTCCGCGGCGCCAAGCCAGATCTTTCCTTCCGCCGGGTCTTCTCCCTTCGTGTAGAAGTCCGGTTGTTCGAGGTACCTGACAGCTTCTATTATTTCCTCGGCGAAGAGCGCTGCCATTCCCGCGTCTAATGCCGGGGCGAGATAGGGGAGGGGATGGTCTTCTTTAACGAAGGGCGGGAGCAGGCTGCGGCACTCTTTCAGGACGGTTTCCATGTCCGCGACGGTTTTCACGGGTATCCCGGTTATTCCGTATATGATCGGAAGATAGTAGGCGGTATTCGGAAATCCCACTTCCTTTTTAGGGCCGAACCTGCCGGCCGCTTCCCTATATTTTTTTTCAGCTTTTTCAACCAGTTTGTAAGCGCCTCTTATCGCGGCCGATGCGATTATCTTGGACACGTTTTCTCCTTTAAAAATATTTCAAATTTCAAATTTCAAATTTTAAATTTATGGAATTCCTGCTAAATTTGACTTTTATTCCCGCAGTCCCGATTACCTATCTGGACAAGATGCGGGAATCCCTTAGGGACATTTTGCAATTTGAATTTTAACTTGATTAACTGCCAAGCTCCCTGCGTTTCTGCATGTCGAACAGCACTCTTTCGCGCGCCTTGTCTATGCCGAGAGCCTTGCGTTTTTTGTCTATATGCTCGATCATCATTTTCGCGGCCTTCACCGGGTCAGGCTCAAAAGCCCATTTTCCCCTGAAGGTCTGCTCGTATTCTTCAAAAAGTGTTTTTGTCAGCGCCTGGCTGCCCAGGGTGGGCCAGGTGACCCCGAACACGGTGAAAACTCCTGAAGCAACGAAATAATGACCTATCGAAATGGCTTTTTCGCTCATCCATTCGGGCGCCGCTCCCGCGACAGGAAGGTCGGAGATGTCGTCGCCAAGCCCGCCTTCCTTGACCATGGCGGCCGCTGCGATCAGTATCCTTGAGTTGTCAACGCATGAACCCATATGGATGACAGGCGGTATGCCTACAGCTTCGCATACTTCAGCAAGGCCCGAGCCGGCATACTGTTTTGCGGCTTCAGGCAGGAGCAGTCCTGCTTTCGCGCAGGCTATTGCCGCGCACCCTGTCTGCAGGACCAGCACGTCGTTCTTTATGAGTTCCTTCACCATCGCGACGTGGAGTTCGTCGTGGGGGACCTTCGGGTTATTGCAGCCTACAACTCCCGCAACCCCGCGTATCCTGCCGTTTATGATATTTTCATTCAAAGGCCTGTATGAGCCGCGAAATTTCCCGCCGAGCAGGTAGTTGATCGTTTCGTGCGAAAAACCGGCTATCAGGTCCATTTGTTCCTTGGGGATATTCGGTTTGCCTTTCCTTCTGGGGAAATTATCTATCGCCCTGCGCACTATTTCCTTCGCGGACCCGGGCGCGTCGCGCTCGCTGAACTCAATATGTATCGCGCCGGGTATTTTCGCTTTCGGCGAAGTTGTTATGATCTGCGTATGGTAGCACTGCGCTACTATTGGTAAAGACTGCATAAGGCACTGCACGTCAACAACCATCGCTTCCACCGCACCCGTGACTATCGCCAGTTCCTGCTGGAGGAAATTGCCTGCGATGGGTATGCCGCGGCGCATCAGAAGTTCGTTTGCGGTGCAGCAGATGCCTGCGAGGTTGATGCCTTTCGCGCCTTTTGTTTTTGCGTATTCAAGCATTTCTTTGTCCTGCGCCACGTTGACTATCATTTCAGACAGCAGGGGTTCGTGGCCGTGGATTATTATATTCACCTCGTCTTCCTTAAGGACGCCGAGATTGACTTTTCCTATAACCGGCACAGGGGCTCCGAAAAGTATGTCCTGCAGCTCTGTCCCGATCATAGAGCCGCCCCATCCGTCAGCCAGGGCGCAGCGGGTTCCCTGCAGCAGTACATTCCTGTGGTCCTGGTCAACTCCCATGTGCGTGCGGTGCATAACCTCGACGATCTCCCTGTCTATCCCGCGCGGAGTGACGCCGTTTTCCTTCCATACCGCCTGCCTTTTAAGAGGAGCTTTTTTGACGAACAGCAGTTCTCCTTCCTGCTGGCCGAACTGGGAAAGCGCGGTTTTCCCTATGTCAAGCGCTATATCCCGGATAGTGCGGTTCTCAACGGGTATCCCGAAGTCCATCGCGACCTGCAGCAGTTTCTGTTCGTCCTTTATTTCGTATCCCGGCGCCTTGCCCTGCGCCGCGGCGATAAAAAGTTCCGCAACAGCCCTGCCGTGGTCCGAATGCGCCGCTGCCCCGCCCGCGATCATCCGCGCGAAATTCCTGGCCGCGATGGTATCCGCCGTTGCTCCGCATACGCCGCAGTCAGCCTCTTCGCCGAATGGGTCTATCCTGCAGGGGCCCATTGCACAGATTCTGCAGCAGATGCCGAGCTTTCCGAACCCGCACTGGGGCGATTGCTCGTCCAGCCTGTCCCAGCAGATCTCCGCTTTATCCGCTTTTGCCTTGTCTATAAGTGGTCCCATTGAATTGTCCGCGCTTTTTTCGCTCATATTTTCTCCGTTTCATGATTACGGTGATTTCAAAATGCGATTACGGTGATTATTTTTAGTATCAAGAGTCAAGTATCAAGTGTCAAGTTTATAACCAGAACAGATTTCTCTGTGTCTCCGTGCCTCCGTGGTTATTTTGTAAGGTTGTTTATCATGTTCTTAAGAAGCCTGACCGCTTCGGGGTGGCGCATCACGAGTATGTCGGCTCCGGCGATCGCCAGCATGCACCCGGTCATCGCCTCGAAAAGTATGCCGCGTTTCTTTTTGTCCCCGAGTTTTTCGTCATCGAGCGTGATCTCCCTTTTCTTCCAGACATCGCGGGCGAAATTGCACAGGACCGGGAACTGGAGTTTTTCGTCCTGCTGGGAAAGAGCGGCCTGTTTCTGCCTTTCCATGACAGAATAGGTGTATTCAAGCCCGTAGCCTATAGTGCAGCCGCCTATGTTAAGGTCAATTATTATCTGCGAATCGGGGACCCCCAGGTCCCCCAGGAGTATGTTGAGCTGTTTCGCGAGGTTGATGTCGATGGGGGTGGAAGCGACAACCGTGTGGCCGTACGCTATGCAGGCCGCGCCGACTTTTTTGTAATTTTTGTCTGTCGCAGGCCCTATGATGATCTTCTTGTCCTGGATCGATTCGGCGACTTTGGGCAGGACCTCAGCGTCCTTGTCGTCATTCTCGCATCCCCAGACTATGACCGGCACGTTTACTGACGCCGCGACTTCCTTTACGGCAGGGATCAGTTCACCGGCCGCCCTGTTCAGCCCGTTGGGGTCAGCGCCTGCCAGCTGCAGGCATATCATTTCAACTCCGAATTTTTCAACGCATTTTTTAGCCCAGGCAGAAGGGGATCTCATCACGTCTGTGAAAGGCTCAAGGCAGGCCTGGGGCCATTCGTCCTGCGGCGAGTCAAAAACTTCCATAGCGATCATAGGCCTGTGAGGCATTTCGCCTTCGAAAAGGTGGAAGGGGTAGGAGGTTTCACCCCCGACCGTAACGGCGCCTCCCGCCACGCTGATTTCTTTTATTCTGCCGGAATATTTTATTTTGGGTATGTCCACTTTTCCTCCTTAAAAATATGATTACGGTGATTATTAACTAACGATTACGGTGTTAAGCAAATAAAAATTGTTTGTTTGCTATGGACTATGGTCTATGGACCATGGACTGCAGCTACGCGGGATTTTTGCGCTTTTCGCTGCCGAACCATTCCTTTGAGTACCAGTACCGTTCGCTGGCCGCCAGGTACCTGAGCATTTCATCCCTGCCTTTTATTTTTTTACGCCAGTTATACGGTTCCGTTGGTTTTCCAGGTTCATAAGTCTCCCCGAGTATTTCCTTTTTTTCTTCCATTTTTTCCCTCCACGCTGCAGCTCAAGCAGAGGCAATCAGTTCCTTTTGCAGTTTTTTTCTCCTGCATTTGTCGCACAGCAGGTAAATATCGTCAGGCAAAGCCGCTTTTTCCTTTATATACTGCAGGACTGCTTCTGGACCCGCGTATTCCCCGCATATAAGGCACTTTGCAAGCTCGCGGCTTGTCTTCCAGTTTTTAATAAGGAGTTTTCCGTCTTCAATCTCTATTTTTATTGCGCCGGTGGGGCAGATATACGCGCAGGCGCCGCACGCAATGCAGTCTTGGGACGGTTCGTCAAAGGGCGCCAGCACTTTCCTTTCAAATCCGCGCCCGACAAGGCTTATGGCGCTCTTGCCTATAATTTCCTGGCAGACCCTGGTGCACAGGCCGCAGAGTATGCATTCCTCCTCAGGATTCTCAGAGGGGAACCTTGATTTTAAAACTCCGTATTCAGCTGCAAGGTCTTTTATCTTTTTTGCGTTGGGGCAGCGCGCAAGGAGCAGTTCCAGGATCATCCTGCGGTTCGCAAGCACCCTTTCGGATTTCGTGTTTATGACTATGCCGTTGTCCCTGATGGGGTAGTTGCACGCAGTCACCATGCGCACGCGCAGCTTTCCGTCCGAGCGGGGGATGCCCGCTTCAACCGTGCAGACACGGCAGGCGCCGTATGTGGTTATGGCGTCGTGGTGGCACAGGGTAGGGATTTCTACCCCGAGCTTTTTGGCAAGCTGGAGTATTGTTATTTCTTTGTCAGCCTCTGCCTCAATCCCGTCAATCGTTACCTTTAACATAAAACCTCTATATCTGCTCTGCTATTTTATCTGAACCGCGTCAAATCTGCAGATATCTTTGCATATGCCGCATTTTATGCATTTCTTCCGGTCAATCTTATGCGGTTTTTTCTTTTCGCCGGAGATTGCTTCCTGAGGGCAGGCTTTCAGGCAGGCGCCGCACCCGGTGCATTTATCCCCGAGTACGTCGTAAATAATCAGCGCCCTGCATACTCCGGCAGGGCATTTTTTGTCTTTTATATGTACCTCGTATTCATTCCTGAAATACTTTATCGTGCTCATTACAGGGTTTGGAGCTGTTCCGCCAAGGGCGCACAGCGACGTATCCACAATGGTCTTTGACATTTCTTCCAGGAGTGGGACGTCTTCTTCCTTTCCATTGCCTTCTGTGATTTCAGTGACGATTTCCAGCATCCTGTGCACTCCTTCCCTGCAGGGAACGCATTTACCGCAGGATTCGTCTGCGAGGAATGTCAGGAAATATTTTGCAAGATCCACCATGCACGTGCCTTCATCCATCACAATCATGCCGCCCGAGCCCATCATTGAGCCGACTTTCGTCAATTCGTCGTAATCAACAGGCAGGTCTATGAACTTTTCGGGAATGCAGCCGCCCGAAGGACCGCCTGTCTGGACAGCCTTGAATTTCTTCCCTCCGGGAATCCCGCCGCCTATGTCGTAAATGATTTCCTTGAGGGTCATTCCCATGGGTATTTCAATCAGCCCCGTGTTATTTATTTTGCCGACCAGGGAGAATATCTTCGTGCCCTTGCTGCCCGCAGTGCCTATTTTTGTAAACCAGTCCGCACCGCTGTTGATAATCAATGGGACATTTGCCCATGTTTCCACGTTATTCAGGTTTGATGGTTTTTCCCACAACCCGCTTTCGGCAGTGTGTATGTATTTTGTCCTGGGCTCACCGACTCTTCCTTCTATGGACGCCATGAGCGCGGTGGATTCCCCGCACACGAAAGCCCCGCCTCCGCGGTTGATTTTAACCGTGAAGCTGAAACCCGAGCCGAGTATGTTCTTCCCGAGCATGCCGCATTCCTCTGCCTGGGCGATTGCTGTCCTCAGCCTTTCAACTGCAAGGGGATACTCCATCCTGACGTAAATGTACCCTTCGCTTGCACCGATGGCGAAAGCGCCGATTATCATTCCTTCCAGCACGCTGTGGGGGTTGCCCTCAAGCAGGCTGCGGTCCATGAACGCTCCCGGATCGCCTTCGTCAGCGTTGCACAGAACGTATTTCGGTTCCCCGCGCGCCTTCCTGCAGCTTTCCCATTTCACGCCAGTCGGGAACCCGCCGCCGCCCCTGCCCCGGAGGTTTGATTTTTTTATTTCCTCGATTATCCCGTCGGGTGACATTTTGAAGAGCGCTTTTGAAAGGGCTGAGTAGCCGCCTATGCGGATATAGTCTGCGATGCTTGCGGGGTCAATGGAGCCGTTGTTCCCGAAAATAATTCGGCTCTGCTTCCTGTAGAAGGGAACGTCTTTTTCATAAATAACTTTTTTCTCTGTGCCCGGCTCTACATAGAGCAGTCTTTCAATGATTTCTCCCCCGAGGACGGTTTTGCCGATTATCTCGGGTGCGTCTTCCGGTTTGACTTTCTGGTAGAATATTCCCCGGGGCCTTATGACGAGGATCGGTCCTCTCTCGCAGAAACCGTGGCACCCGGTATTTTTCACCTTTATTTTTTCTGACAATCCCTGTTTCCTGATTTCCTGGTCCAGTGCTTCCGCGACTGTCGCGCTGCCGTATGCCTGGCATCCTGTGCCGAGGCACACCGAGATGCAGACCGTTTCCGGTTTCTCTGCTTTAGCGAGAGAACCTCTCAGGGCTTCAAGTTCTTCAGGATTTTTTATTCTTTCCATTCTTGCCGTTCCCGCCGCTGTCCTTCATTGCGGACAGCAGTTTTTTTGCCTTGGCGGAGGTCATCTGCCCGTGGTATTTCCCGTCAACGACTATGACGGGTCCAAGGGCGCATGCGCCGACGCAGTTGACGGTTTCAAGGGTGTATTCCTGGTCCGGCGTAGTCCCCCCGGATTTTACATTGAGCACTCTTTCTATTTCCTCGGAGATTCTTTTCCCGCCCCTTACGTGGCAGGCCGTTCCAAGGCATACGCTTATCAGGTGCCTGCCTTTTGGTTTTAAACTGAACGCGTTGTAGAAATTCCCCACGCTGTAAACCCTTGACAGGGGAATTTTCAGCTCGCGCGAAACAAAAGAGAGCGTTTCCCTGGGCAGGTACCTGTATTCGGTCTGGATGTCCTGCAGTATGTGTATCAGCTGGTTCTGCTCGTATTTATAATGCTCCAGAATTTCCCTTGCTTTCTTATCTTCCATCTTATTCCTTGATTGCGGTTATCCCGTCAGTTCAACTAAATATTTCTTTTTGCGTTCTTTCCTGATTTCGTCAGGGGACACAAACTTCAGCGCCCCGGTGGGGCAGGAGGACGTGCATGCAGGCTCCTCTCCCTTTTTGAGCCGCTCGGCGCAGAAGTCGCACTTTATGATTACTTTTCCCTTCCTGTCCATTTTCAGGATCCCGAACGGGCAGGCGACGATGCACCACTTGCACCCTATGCACTTGTCCTTATTAAAGAGGACGGGTTCGTCTTCACCGAGCCTTTCAATCGCGCGGGTAGGGCATATCTTTGCGCAGGGGGCGTCCTCGCAGTGCCTGCACTGCAGGGGCACTATGAACTCGTTTATCTTTTCCACGTCAATATTGTGGCGGGGAGGGGAACTTTCTTTGGTTGCCCCGAGCAGGTCTTTTGATTTTGAATGTGCCACCGCGCATTCCAGCTCGCAGGTCCTGCACCCAAGGCACTTTTTCACATCCACGAATATTATTTTTTTCATTGATTTCACAGATTATGCCCGGAGGTTGGCGAGTATTTTTTTGGCGTCTTCGAGTATTTCGGGCGCGTATTCAAACGCCGCTGCCTTGTCCATGTCTGCCTGTATTATCTTTTCATCATAAGGGATATAGCCGAGAATGTCAAAATCCTTCAGGTTGTCCTCTATGAATTTTCTGTCCGGGAGGTTGCGTATTTTATTTCCGGCAACAGCAATGTTCCTTATTCCTATATCCTGAGCCAGTTTTTTTATCCTGTGCGCCGTTTCTATGCTCTTTAAGCCGGGCTCTGCGACCACAATGAGCTTATCTATTGCCTCCACGGTTCCCCTGCCCAGATGCTCTATCCCGGCTTCCGTATCTATTATAACGACCTCTTCGCGGTCAACGATAAGGTGTCTAAGAAGGGCTTTCAGGAACGCGTTCTCCGGGCAGGTGCATCCCAGCCCTCCGCCCCTGACGGTTCCCATCACGGCGAGCTTTATCCCGTCGTGCTCCGCGAAATATTTATCGGGGATGTCGTCCACTCTGGGGTTGAGCTTGAAGAGGGGAGAGGATGCCCCGGGCTTCGCTCCCGTTCTTTCCTCAATCAGTTCTTTCATCAGGACCAGGGGGACGATCTTTGACGGGTCCGGAAAGCCGAGCGTCATCGCAAGGTTCGCGTCCGGGTCAGCGTCTATGGCAAAAACCTTCTTCCCGCCGTCAGAGTAGATTTTAGCAAGAAGGGCGGCAAGGGTGGTTTTCCCGACTCCGCCTTTCCCGCTTATCGCTATCTTCATTTTTTATAATCCAGCCGCGTCCAGTATCGCCGGAACATGCTGGTCCCAGCCCAGCGGCATGATATGCACGCCCTGGCACATGGACTTCATCTCTTTTATCAGCCTTGCCGCGATCTCCACCCCGGTCTGCCCTGATTTCGTCTTCTCCTTGTCTTTCCTCAGTTCTTCTATGAGAGGGTCGGGGACAAAAACGCCGGCAACGTTTTCGTTCATGAATTTCGCCATCCCCACGGATTTCAGTATCACTATGCCCACGAGCACCGGCACGTTCCAGCCCTTGATTTTTTCCATGAACCTGGCGAACTTTTCGGGTTCATACACTGCCTGGGTCTGGAAGAATTCCGTCCCGGCATTGATTTTCTTTTCCATTTTCATCAGCTGGGGTTCAAGCGGCTCTGCGCACGGCGATACGACCGCGCCCTTGCAGAACTTCGGCGGGTCGCCGTCAAGCTTGTTGCCCGCGAGGTCAACGCCGCTCTCCATCTGTCTGACAGCATGGGTGAGGGACACTGAGTCCAGGTCGAACACCGGCTTTGAGCCGGGGTGGTCACCGAGTTTCGGGTGGTCTCCTGTCAGCAGGAGGAGGTTTTCAATTCCCAGCCCTGCTGCGCTGAGTATGTCTGACTGGAGCGCAAGCCTGTTCCTGTCGCGGCATGTAACCTGAAACACGGGTTCCATACCCCTGTCTTTCAGCATATGGCAGGTGGCAAGGGAACCGAACCTCATCACAGACGACTGGTTGTCAGTGACGTTTACCGCATCCACGATTCCGGCAAAATATTTCTTTGCTTCATCCAGGTGATGCTCCACCTGCCAGCCCTTGGGCGGGCCTATTTCCGACGTTACGACGAAATTCTTCTTTTTAATCAGTTCCGTGAGCTTCATCTCGTGCCTCCCTTCAGGTGATTGCGCGGATTTAAATTCCGGTTATGCGGATTATTGCTGCCTGGTTACACAGGTTGTTTGGGTTTGGCAAGCGCTTTCGAGTAATCCCTTACTTTCATTTTCCTGAAATAACTGTCCAGCCTTCCCGATGCTTCGAGCTTTTTGTATATTTTTTCCCAGGCGCAATCCAGGTCCTTTGAAATTTCGCACTTTCCGTTTTTAGCCCCGCCGCAGGGACCGTTGAGGAGTCCCTTGCTGCACTGCGTCACCGGGCAGATTCCCCCCGTAAGGTTCAGTAGGCATTCCCCGCACTGGTCGCAGTCGTAATCAGAGGGTGCCAGACCGCGCCCGCTTATATATATCGTGTTTAAGCCCTGGACCGCGCTTTTTTCCTCAAGCATGCCGGCAAGCACCTGGAGCCCGACCCCGCAGGAAAAAACAAGTATTGAATTGCATTTATCGATCTCGCTTTTGTATTTCAGAAGGCGGCTCTTCGTGAAATCGGCGTTGCACAGGTAATCCACCGCGAGCACGTCTTTTGCATCCAGCTCCAGGTTTTTCAACAATTCCTCTATTTTTTCTTCAGGCAGGCTTATCTCCCGGCAGCCTATGCATTTTATGACGCAGACCCCGGGCTTTAAAAGTTTTTCCAGTTCTTCCTTCGGTTTTGTTTCAAGTATGAACATTTTGGGGCTCCCGCTATTTTATTTTTTGCTTCGCTTTTTTCACTATTTCCACTATCGGCAGTTTTGACGGGCATATGTAATCGCAGCAGCCGCATTCTATGCAATCCTTCACGTTGTATGCAGCCGTATTTTCCCATTTCTCCTGTTTTGCGCAGAATATGAAATGCAGGGGAGACAGTTCCATGGGGCAGACGTCCACGCACCTGCCGCACTGTATGCACTGGCGGGCTATGTCTTGTTCTATATCGGCTTTCTTGAAGACTACAATTCCTGAAGTGCCCTTAATGACCGGCACGTCAAGGGTCTGCTGCTGGACGCCCATCATCGGTCCTCCCATCTTCAGCACGTAGGAGATGAAATCAAAGCCGGACAAGGAACCCGAGCAGTATGCTATTATGTCCTTTACGCTGGTCCCGATTTTCACTTCGTAGTTGCCGGGTTTCCCGATATTTTCCCCGGCGACCGTTATAACTCTTTTTACGAGCGGCATTCCTTCTCTTACAGCGTCTGATACCGCGGCGCATGTCCCCACGTTGCTTACAACGACTCCCACTTCAAAGGGAAGCCCTCCACGGGGCACTTCGCGGCCCGTGATTTTCTTTATCAGCATCCTTTCAGCCCCCTGCGGGTATTTGGTTTTTAATTCCACAAGTGAAAGGTCTTCCTCCATCGGGTTCTGCATGATGTAATCCCTTATTTTTGCAATAGCTTTCTGTGAATGGTCTTCAACTGCGAAATACACCTTTTTTACCTGCAGTATTTTAGCTATTATGTGGATGCCTGAAAACACCTTTTCGGTCCGTTCGATTATGACCCTTTCGTCCGCTGTCAGGTAGGGCTCGCACTCGCAGCCGTTTATCATCAGGATATCTACGGGTTTCGGGGGTTTGAGCTTGATGTGGGTGGGGAACATCGCGCCGCCCAGCCCGACGATTCCTTTTTCGCGGATGATTTCAAGCAGTTTTTCAGCAGGCAGTTTCTCGGGGTCGTTTGGCACGATTGATTCATGCGGCGTGTTTTTGCCGTCGGATTTTATTATGATTGCGGGCACTTCTTTTTTTAGAGCAGGATGGAGGAGGGGTTCCACTGCAATGACCTCGCCGCTCACGCTTGAATGGACTGGGGCGGATACCGGCGCGCCTGCCTCTCCGATTTTCTGGCCGTATTTGACTTTTTCGCCTGCTTTTACAAGCGGCTCGCATATCCTGCCTGTATGCTGGCTCAGGAGTATCGCAACGGTTTCCGGTTCAGGAAAAGCGGTTATGGGAAGGTCTGTGGTGGAATCCTTGTTTGAATACGGGTGGAGCCCGCCGTAGAAATTTTCATCCCTTTTGTCCCTGACTGCCTTTATCAGCGCGTTCGTCTGTTCAACGGTCGGTTTTGAAAAATCATTGACGTTTACCTGAAGGAAGATGAAATCCTGCACCCTGTTTTGCTTTGAAAGCCTTTCATATATTTTCTCCCAGGCGCAGTCATGCTCCTTGGAAATCTCGCATTTGCCGTTTTTCGCGCCCCCGCACGGCCCGTTTATCAGGCTCTTGGAACATTCGACGATAGGGCATATCCCGCCCGTGAAGTTCAAGTAACACTGCCCGCAGGCAGCGCACTTCTGCCCGAATATGCAGATTCCGTGATAAGCCTGCGGCGTGGTGGCGTTGTCGGCTATGGACAATGAGTCAGATACCGTGTAGACAGGTTTTCCGTCAAGCGTCGCCATGGTGGTCTGGGCGCCGATGCCGCAGGAAACGACGCATATCGTTTCAGCTTCATCCATATTTTTAAATTCAGAAATTTTCTTCCCGGCGGTCTGTCCGTTGCAGAGAAAATCTATGCGGGCTGTCCCCACAACGTTTTTTCCGTTTTCCTGCATGAGCTTGAGGAATTGATCCAGTTCCTCGTTGGTTTCGTCCGTGTATTCCTTATAACATTTGTTGCAGGCGATCACGAATATTTTATTTTTTCCTTCAAGCAATTCAATTATTTCTTCCTTGGGTTTCAGTCCGGTTTTTTTGATTTCCACCATTTTCATCTCCTGTTATTACAATCAGTCCCGAGAGCGGTGCCATTTAATAACTAATAACGTTTTTATTATATCACATTTTCTATAAATGTCAAATTTCGTGGTTTAAATTATATAAATCAAATATTATGCAATAGAGATGAAAATCAAGACTGATTTTTTTTCGCGTCACTCCTGTTTTTGACGGTCCGGGGCAGGGCAAGCAGGTGTTTTTTTGCCTGGTCAAGCGTGTTTGAATTCCGCGGAATTTCAAATTTAAAATTTTCTGCGTCTGTTGTAAATAATATATAATTTTCCTTTAATTCAACAGATTTAACGCCTGCGTTTCTTGCAAGAATCCTTATTTCCAGCAGTTCCATGAGCCGGAGGACCTGTTTTGGCGGTTCGCCGTACCTGTCTTTCATCTCATTTCTAAAATCGTTTATTTCCTCAAGGTTTCTTGCGCAAACCATGCGCTTATACAAAACAGTTTTCTGCTCGCTGCTCCCTATATATTCATCCGGCAGGAAGGCATCTATCTTCAGGTTCAGAACAGGTTCAATTTCTTCCTCTGCCGGTTCTCCTTTTAATTCAGATACCGCGTCCTCCAGCATTTTGCAGTAAAGCTCAAGCCCGACCCTCTGGATATGGCCGTGCTGTTCTTTGCCCAGAAGGTTGCCCGCGCCTCTTATTTCAAGGTCCCTCATCGCGAGCCGCAGGCCTGAACCGAGCTGGACGAATTCCGAGACCGCCTTCAGCCGCCTGCGGGCGGATTCAGTCGCGACCTTGGCCGGGTTGTAGAAAATGTAGGCGTATGCCTGGTGGCCGGTCCTCCCGACCCGCCCCCTGAGCTGGTAGAGCTGGGCAAGGCCGAAATCCTGGCAGTCCGTGACGATGATGGTGTTCGCGTTCGCTATGTCAAGCCCCGCGCCGACGATATCCGTTGACAGGAGGACGTCGTATTCGCGGCTGAGGAATTTCAGCATTATCTGTTCCAGTTTCTCCTCGTCCATCTGGCCGTGCGCGACCGCGATGCGGGCGTCAGGCACAAGGTTTTGCAGGTTGCGGAGGTGCACGTCTATGGTCCTGATGCGGTTGTGCACGTAAAATACCTGTCCCTTCCTTTCCATTTCCCTGAGGATCGCGGTCCTGACCGCCTGCGGGCTGAATTCAGTCACGAATGTTTTGATGGAAAGGCGTTCGGGAGGGGGAGTGCCGATTATGCTCATGTCCCTGACGCCGTGCACGGACATATAAAGAGTGCGGGGGATGGGGGTCGCGCTCAGCGAGAGCACGTCCACGTTTTTCTTCACTTTCTTCAGATATTCTTTCTGCGCCACGCCGAAGCGCTGTTCCTCGTCCACCACCAGGAGCCCGAGGTTGGGGAATTTCACGTCGCTCTGGATCAGGCGGTGAGTGCCTATGACTATGTCTATTTTGCCTTCTGAGATCTCCTTCAGTATTTTTTCCTGTTCTTCCCCTGAATTGAACCTGCTCAGCATTCCTATCCTGACGGGGTAGGGCGCCATTCTTTCGGAGAACGTCTGGAAGTGCTGCTCTGCCAGTATTGTGGTGGGGACCAGGATCGCCGCCTGCTTTCCGTCGGTAACGGATTTGAAGGCGGCCCTCATCGCGACCTCTGTTTTTCCGTATCCCACGTCGCCGCAGACCACCCGGTCCATCGGCACGTCCTTTTCCATGTCGTCCTTCACTTCCTGTATGGTGCGCAGCTGGTCCGCGGTTTCCTCGTAGGGAAAATCCATTTCGAATTCCTGCTGCCAGTGAGAATCCTTCGAGAACGAATAGCCCTGCAGGGACTTGCGCCACGCGTAGAGCTCCAGGAGTTCCTTCGCGTATTCCCGGACGGATTCTTTTGTGCGCTTTCTTATGTTCTGCCAGCGCGTTGAGCCGAGGTGGTTCAGGGGCGGGGGAGGGTCAAGCCTTCCGATGTATCTCTGCAGAAGGTTCATCTGCTCAAGCGGCACATAAAGCTTGTTGCCTTCCGCGTATTCGACCATGAACAGGTCCTGCATGCTTCCTTCAACCGGTATCGTTTTCATCCCGCCGAACAGCCCTATGCCGTAATTGATGTGGACTATGTAATCGCCCCGCAGGAAGGAGTCAGCGGGCTCGGAATCAGACCAGCCCTTTGCCAGGAAATCCTTCCGGGAGATGTTTTTATGTTTTCTTACCCTGGAAACCCCGAAGATCTCCTTAAGGACTATTACCGCGATCCCGCAGCCCGGGTCCACCCACCCGTGCGATATATCCAGCACGTTTATGATCGTTTCTTCCTTATTCTTCCTCGCCCCGTTAACTTCATTATTCCTAATTCTTCTTCCCCCTTCAATGGGGGAAGATTGAGATGGGGGTGTTGTATGAGGGAGAGGATTGAGGTGAGGGGATAGTCCCGCGATGATGTCATATTCTTTCAGAAGTTCAACCATTCTTTCTGCCTGCCCCCGGTATTCCGCGAGGAGCAGGACGGAACAGTTTATTTTGTGGAAATTCTTGATCTCGGATATAAGGGAAGAAATACGGTTTTCTTTGTACCCGCTGTCCGGCTGATAGACCAGGGGCACGGGCTGCATGTTGAAATTTATTACGCCGGGTTCGTCAGACGCGGAGCGGTTAAGGTATACCGCCCTGTGATTTTTAAGGGCCTGGCTTACCCCGCCGCTATCGGCTGAAAACGGTTCGTGGATCATTACGGTGCTGTCCTGCGGGATGTAGTCGAGAAGGATCTGCCACTCGTCTCCCGGCTGAGTTTCCGCCGCGGGCGGGATTATTATCTCGCTGATCTTTCTGACGGATGTCTGTGTTTCAATGTCAAATTCCCGCAGGGAAACGATCTCGTCACCCAGCATTTCTATCCTGACAGGTTTTTCCCGCGAGGCGGCGCAAACGTCTATTATCCCGCCCCTCACGCTGAAATCACCGGAGAACATGACCTGCGGAGATCTTACGTACCCGCTGCCGGACAGATATTTTATAAGGTCTTCGCGGCTGATCTTTTCCCCGAGACTGAATTTTCTGACAGTTCCGGCAAAAGTTCCAACCCGCGGCAGTTTTTCCTGGATCGCTTTCGGGGATGTCACTATGGTGAAAGAATTTTTCGCGGAAAAGGTTTTTTCTGAGAGGGCCGCAAGAGTGCTGATGCGCCGGCTTGTTATTTCTGAATATTCCGGCAGGTTCTCATTTTCCAGCACTTCCTTCTGGGGGAAAAGAAGTATATCATCAAAGCCCAGCGCGGCAAGATCAAGGCTGACCTCCTCGATCTCTTCTTCGGGCACTACGATCACCAGGCTTCTGCCGGTTTTTTCCTTCAATGCCGCGGCAAGGCAGGAGCCGGAGCTTCCCCACATGCCTGAGATCCGGACCGCGGATCCGGACCCCATGATCTTTGAAAGGGCTTTGAACTGCGCCCTATCCTTTAATAATGAAATTATATTGTTCATATCAGAGCCTTTAAATTATATTGTTAAATAATGAAATTCCTTCATTAGTGTACTCACTCATAACTCATAATTGTATTTTAAGGGTATATATTAAATATATCATATATATATAAAAAAATCAACCTTTCCTTGACTTTTAGTCGATTTCTGATATAATTATTTAAGATGGCACAAAAATGCCATCCTTGATTATCCCCGCTGCTTTCTTACCCTGTGAAATGCAAAGCATTTCCAGGACTTGAGTCCCTGAAATCGCATTCGCGATTTCTAGGGGTGAAAGCAGAAAGCGGGGATCCTTTAGGGACACGATTTAAAAACAGATTTCATAGATTGAAATATCGTTGGAAGTATCTATATCCATGCGTATCTGACCCAGAAAGGTTTGCCCTGGGGGTGTGTTATGAAAAAGGTCCTGGTTTTTGTTCTTGTATTAGGTATGCTTCTGGCCGCAGGCACGGTCCTTGCGGGATTCTGCCCTGAATGCGGGACCAAGTGCGATGATTCCGCAAAGTTCTGCACAAGCTGCGGGGCGAAGCTTAAGCAGGCGGAAGGTGAAGGAAAAGCAGAAAAGCCATCCAAACCCGGAGGCGATGCCGACCTTTCTAAGATGGTTGAGCAGGTTGCTCCTTCAGTTATACTGGTGAGAACTCTGAAAAATGAGTTGAATGCCCAGTTCCAGGACAGGGGCTCGGGCTTTGTAGTGGATAAAGAAGGATATATTATTACAAACGCCCACGTTATTGGAGATCCGGATGAGCTTGAAAAGATAAATGTAGTTATGTCGGATAAAAAAGAATATGAGGCAAAGCTCATTATCAACGATTACGCCACTGACATTGCAGTATTAAAGATACAGGCTGCGAACCTAATTCCGGTAAAATTAGGCGATGCTGAGAAGCTTGTATCAGGGGAAAAGGTTTTTGCGGTCGGGAATCCCTTAGGGCTTGAAAGGTCAACCACCAACGGGATAATAAGCGCCAAAGAAAGATACGTGGGTTGTTATGAATACGAAGGTCTTCTCCAGACCGACGCGGCAATCAACCCGGGCAACAGCGGCGGCCCGCTTTTCAACATGCAGGGTGAAGTGATAGGCATAACTTCGCTTGGATATTCTAAAAGCGTCACTGAGGGCCTGAATCTAGTATGGTGTCGCATAAATCCCTTGACATTTGATTCTGCTTTGAGTTGTCATTGCGAGCGACCAAAGGGAGCGTGGCAATCTCGAT
>Ga0210017_1000427_pt1 | contig 35221 bp, 39 predicted proteins | sample CryGeyCG2014_020_FD_183966 | JGI IMG/M metagenome (GOLD analysis project Ga0210017, IMG submission 183966) | Groundwater microbial communities from aquifer - Crystal Geyser CG08_land_8/20/14_0.20 (SPAdes) (version 2) | ecosystem: Environmental > Aquatic > Deep subsurface > Groundwater | place... | reverse complement strand
GCTCGACGGGAACAATCTCAAGTTCAATCCCCCCCATCTTTTGAAAATATGTAAACTGTGTTATTTCCATTCCGTCAAGCCACACTTCCCATCCGAGGCCATATGCCCCAAGTGTTTCCTGTTCCCAGTCATCCTCAACAAACCTTATATCGTGGGACTTTATCTTTATACCAAGGGCGGTAAGAGAAGAAAGATAGATATCCTGTATGTCGGAAGGGATGGGCTTCAATATCACCTGATATTGAAAAAATGCTTGAAGACGATTGGGATTCTTTCCGTATCTGGCATCCTTTGGTCTTTTTGAAGTCTCTGTATAAGCCACCCTTACAGGTTGCTTTCCAAGAACCGTGAAGAATGTAAGGGGATTGAATGTGCCTGCACCAACATCACCAGGATAGGGAACTCCTATAAAGCATCCCTGTTTCTTCCAGAATTCCTCAAGCCCTGATATGATATCCTGAAATAACATTTAAGAAAGTATCAGACGCAGATTCACCCTGTTAAATAATTACGAAAGTAAATCTTAGCGATCGCCCATAGCGGATTATTTAACAGGGTTAACGTAGATAAAAATATAGTAATTAGGTTATTAGGTAATTATGTCATTTGCTGTTAGCCCTTTAATGACCCAATGACCTAATAACTTAATGACTTTAGTATGCTTATGGCAGCTGTTTTATCCTGTTTCTTACAATTGATATAATCGGAGAGTCAGGAAAACTTGCACATAACTTCTCGTATACATCTCTGGCGTCGTCATACCTTCCCATCCTTACGCATAAAATACCTGCCCTTTCCAAGAGATAGGGTGTAAGGAGGTTGTTTGGTTCAAGCTGTACTGCATCCAGTAGAACCTGGATTGCCATCACAATGTCATCCTTTTTCTCATATGCTATTGATAATAAAGAGGCAGCGTAACTATAGGTAGACGAATCACGAGAAATGCCTTCTTGTATATATTTTATTCCTTTATCAAATTTACCCATTAAAATTGCAAGTTCAGCTTCTGCATAAAACTCGAGTGATTCCTTATTGATCTCTTTAATGAGCAGCATCCTAAACAAAGCATCATTTGCGTAAGGAGATGATACCGGAAGCTCATTATAAAATGAGAGAGCGGAATTGAAATCCTTTTTTAAAAAATTTACTTCTCCCATAAAAAATGATTCATCTTCAAGTCCTTTACACTCCTTCTCTACTTCTGAAATCTCTCCTTTTTTAAGTAATTGTTCAACATGAAAGGGAGTAATAAACAGGAATATAGATAGTAAAAGGTACATTTACGATAAAAATCCAAATAACAAAACACAAACAAATTCTAAATTGTTCGCCCTTGTCTGAAATTTAATTTATCAACTTTAAACATACTATACAAAAGGTCCTTAAGAACGCAATCTAAAGACTGCGGCTACCAGGCTGATAACCAATACCGCGTGGACTTCGTGACTTTGTGGTGAAGTACTTGGTTTTCTTATCACCTTAAGGTTTGAAATCGGGAAAAAAAATCCGTACTTCTTTTTCAAACGCCTCCCTTGATTCAGCTGCGTGTACAACATTTCTCCTTATGCTTGTTCCATACAGTGCTCTTATGGTCTGTGGTGCAGCCTCATCAGGGTTTGTTTTTCCAATTATCTTTCTCAAATGACCGATAGCACCTTTTCTCTCTAATAATAGCGCGATAACAGGCGCTTCTCTTATAAACGAGACAAGTGGTTCGAAGAAATCTTTGCCTCTATGAACCTCATAGAGAGCCTCTGCCTCTTCTTGAGTGAGAGATTTTAAACTAATCTCTGCTATATTGAACCCTTCCTGTTCTATCTGTGTGATTATTTTACCTACTAGTCTTCTTTTAAATGCGTCTGGTTTTATTAATAGCAAAGTTTGTTCTATCATATAGTTTCTATCCTTTCAAGGATAAAGATAAGGGGATCAATGGCTTTTCCGTTCTTCCATACCTCGTAATGTAATCTGGGACCCTCAGTTTTTCCTGTTTTTCCAACATATCCAATCACATCTCTCCTCTTTACCCTTCTTCCCCTATTTGTGTTAACATGAGAAAGATGAGAATAAATAGTTATAATCCCGTTCTTATGAGTTATCTCCACAGTATAACCTTTATGCCTTTTCCATCCAGCAAATTTTACAACACCATTTGCTGTTGCATAAACTTTCTCGCCTGCCTCTGCAAGGATATCTAGACCCTGGCAAAATCTTCGTTCACCTGTAAATGGATCCATTACATATCCGAATTGTCTCATTACCCTTCCGTGAGTTGGAGCTATGGAAGGTATGTAAAGTAGAGCGTTCTCGTCATGTTCCAATTCCTGTAATATTTTATCATATAATATTTGTTGCCTGTTAATCTCTTTCAGTAGTTCCTCAGATTTTTGGCAGGATAAGATAGGTATGTTATGAACAATCTGTACCTTATAATTACTGATGTCTAAAATCGTGTTCACTTTACGCTCATTTTCCTCCATCATCATTTTTACATAATTGTAATTCTGTTCTATCCTTTCATACATCGGTATCAACGAATCTACCTCTTTCCTTAGCGTCAAAACCTCATCCACACTCGTGTGCAAAATACCCCTTTGACACAAAAAGACGGGCACAAGAACTAACAAAACAATGATCAGTATAATAATTAGATTCAACCTAATATGCCTTATATTGGAAAGATTATGTGGAACGATAGTTATGTGTATATTCATATAATTTTTTAAATCTTTATTCTCTCCAACTTTTTCTCAGGGTTCTTATTGCGTTATCCTTTATCTGTCTCACTCTTTCACGGGAGAGATTAAATTCTTTTCCTATCTCTTCAAGTGTGTGTGGTCTTCCATCCTTTAGTCCAAAGTAAAAATTTACAATTTCCCGTTCCTTTTCTGAAAGAAACCTGAGCGAATCTTTCACTTCCAAAGAAAAGGTAGTTCCATTTTCACTTGCTATAGCATCCCCGAGGGTTATATGCTCGAGACCTATTATCTCTGCATCAAGGGAATACTCTCTTTCAACAGACTCCAAAGCAACTTTTACTCTTTTTACATTCATGCCGAGTATATCCGCGAGTTCTTTTATGCTTGGTTCATAACCCTTATCTTTAGACAGCTGCATTTTCACTTTTCTTATTTTGGATGAGTCAGTTATCTTACAGATAGGAAACCTCACAACCCTCACCTGTTCAAAAAGTGCTTTCTGAATCTTCTGCTTTATACGAAAGATGGCATAGGTTAAAAAACGAACTTCCCGATCAGGTTTAAAATTCCACAGTGCCTCCATAAGACCAATATTACCTTCACTTATAATATCTGTAAGAGGTAAACCTCTACCTTTGTAAAGGGACGCCACTTTAACAACAAACTTAAGATTAGAGAGTATGATTCGCTCAAATGCTTCTCTATTCCCTTTTTTCACTCTGGCTATTAGCTTTTTTTCCTCCTTTGCAGAGAGTGTTGGTATTTGCTGTATATCTTTGATATATAAACTGAGAATATTTTCAGTTGGGTCTCTCATAATTTTTATAGACCCTTTCGGGCGCCACTTTTTGTCATGGGGTAATTGTTATAAATCTCGAAGTCTCTCCTCTTTTTATCAGAAATACAATTGGTTTATCACTCTTCGCAAGTTTTTCTGCCATCATTCTGTAGTCTCGCATGTTCTTGATATACCTTGTATTTATCTTTTTTATCACATCTCCTCTCTCTATGTATCCATACACCGCTCCATCGGGATGAACATCTACAACCAATACACCTTCTCTTTCCATTACATCAAGCTTTTTTGCCTCCTCTGATGAAACATCGATTACCTCTATACCAAGCCATGTTTCTTCTTTCTCTATTTCTGCTATAGTTTCCTCAGATGGGCGCTTGCCAATCTCCACCTTCAATATAACAGTCTTCTTGTCACGGATGACTTTTACACTCGCTTTCTTACCAACTGGGGTTCTCGCCACTATAAATGGAAATTGAGAAAAAGTAACTTCCTTTCCGTTAAACTCAACAATTATATCTCCTTCCTTAAAGCCGGACTTCTCTGCAGGACTGTCTTTCAGCACCTGTGCGATTATCACTCCTTTTACCTTTTCAAGTCCAAGTCCCTCTGCCATTTCTTGTGTAACTTCTTGATAGTAAATACCAAGGTATCCTCTCTCTACTTCTCCTGTTGTCAAAAGGTCCTTTATCACATCCTTTGCTATATTACTCGGAACAGCAAATCCTATGCCAATGTTTCCTGGTAATCCTGCAATCTGAATAGCAGTATTTATTCCTACGATTTCACCCCTTATATTGACAAGTGGACCACCAGAATTTCCTGGATTTATTGCAGCATCTGTCTGAATAAAATCTTGAAAACTTTGGCTGCCCGGCAGATTGATGCCTGTTCTATGTTTCGCAGATACAACTCCAACCGTGACAGTACGTTCAAGTCCAAATGGATTTCCTATCGCTATTACCCACTCCCCAACCTCCATTTCATCTGAATTGCCCAGTTCTGAATATGGAAGATTCTTTTCGTCTATCTTTAACAAAGCCAGATCGGTTAGTGGGTCTTTCCCAATAATTTTTACATCCCTGTATATTTTTTCTTTTGTCTTCACCACTATTTTCTCAGCACCTCTTATCACATGGTTGTTTGTTAGTATGTAACCGTCCTGGGTTAGTATCACACCGGAACCAAGACTTTTTTCTCGCTGTTCTCTTGGAAATTCGGGAAAGAATTTTTTCCAGAATTCAAAAAAGGGGTCTTGAAATTCAGGAACTTGGATCCGTACAACTTTCTCTGCACTAATATTAACAACACTCGGCATTATCCTCTTTGCTACATCAACAAATGGACTCTTGCCGTTTTTGTCTACTGGTAATTGCTGTGCCACACACAAAAATGGCAAGAAGAACACTGCAACAAGCGCTACTGTTCTTTTCATATCACACCTCCTGTAAACTAATGTTGTTTAAAATTAACTACAGAGGTCACAAAGAACACAGTGTTTTAAAAAATAATATCTCTTTAAAATTATCTCTTTGTGCTCTTTGTGGTTTAAATAAAAAAGGTAAGTCTCTTTGTGTTATTAAATTAACCACAAAGTTCACAAAGAATTTTATTATTCTCTCTATGCTCTCTTAATCCTTCCCTTACCTTCCTTCTCCTCCTAATGCCTTCGCTATTTCTTCTTGTATATCCTTGTTTATTGAATCTGTGAGTGCTCCACCTATCCAGTTAAATTCTTCTTCTGTTACGCCTGCCTTTTTATATGCGTCCTTTTCACTTTTTTCCCAACCTTTAACAAGCTCATCCCATGCCTTCGCAACATCCCGATGTGCTTCTCTATATACAGAATCAGTGACTTCAGAGAGATCCTGGGATAGATTATATCTCTTTATAAATTCTTCTAGAGATTTCTCATGACCGACTATGGCCTCAAGTAAATACTTAGAAGCATTTACATAGGAGCGAGCCATTTCTTCCGTTATTCTATTGTCTTTTGGAGAAATAAATTCGCTCTTTTGGGGCAGTCTGGGCCCTTCAGTAACTTCACAACCTATTAATAGTACCACTGGTATAAGAAAAGCCCATCTCTTCATAAATTCTCCTAGTTTTATCACAAGTATTGTCAAAAATAGCACATTTCAATGCTAACCTGCATCCAATTCTTTGTTTTTAGACACTGATTTGTCAATTGTACTGTCCTTTCTCCTTCTTATTACTATACCAAAGGGTATAAATACACAGTAACCAATAACAAGTAGTATAGGAGCAAGCGTTATAGAACCTTTTGAAAGTGTTAAATATCCAAGAGCGATGGATAATATTCCAAGGGAGAGTAAAAGATAGTTTATCTTGTCAAATTTTATTTCTCCTATACCCTCTTTTTTTTCACTAACAACTATTTTCTGTTTTTTTTTCGCCATATTTCCTCCAAGATGAAATAAATAATCCTTTCTCTTTTAAGAGCCACTTCTCCTATTATATTAATAACCATTTTACCCTATCTGCACAAGTTCTTCAGAGTATCTATATGTAGCTAACTCTTTGTGTTCAAGGAATGCCAATCCGAGCGTTAAAGGCCCTATCCTGCCAGCAAACATCGTTACTATTATCATTAATTTTCCCAGTATAGAGAAATCATGCGACAGGCTTACGCCCTTTACAAAAAGACTACCCGTGGAAAGTCCAACTGTACCAAATGCCGATAGTTCTTCAAATAATATTCTCTCAAATGGAAGACCTTCAAGCGATAGAACCAAAACTCCAAAACTCACAATGGCAAGCGATACAATAACAACATAAAACGCCCTCTTGATATCCTCTTCTCTAATTCTCTTCCCGAATGCATTAACATCCCTTTTGCCTTCCAGATATTGGATGGTTGACAAGAAACATATCCCAAATGTAGTGGTCTTTACCCCACCACCTGTACCTCCAGGAGATGCACCAATAAACATAAAAATCAAAATAAAAAAGAGCGTGAAATTGCTTGCACCACTTAGATCTAGCGCAGTGAATCCAGCAGTCCTTGGAGTAGCCATCTGGAAATAAGAAAGCAGAAACTTTGTGCCTATTCGGTGTCCCCCCAACAAACCCCCATTTTCAGAGAGAAAAAAGACAACACTACCCGTAATCAGTAATACCAATGTTGTAACAAGAACTATACGACTGTGAAGTGATAATTTTCTCTTTCCCTTTGTAACAAGTTCTGCAAGCACTACAAAACCAAGACCACCCAAAATGAACAATGAAGAAGCAGTTAAAAGAAAAAGGGGATCGTTTTGGAATCTAACAAAGCTGTCAGAGAACAAAGAAAAACCGGCATTACAAAAAGCAGAAACAGAGTGAAACAGCCCAAGCCAGAGGGAGTGATTATAGTCTCTAACAGCAAAACTGCATGTAAATATCAGCATTCCTAAGATCTCAAAGATAGCGGTAAACAATACTATTTTCTTTATAAGGGAACGGAGGTCACCTATGTTTACTAAAGAAATACCCTTACTCGCTACAGTGGACTGGCGAATAGAAAACCTCCTCCCAATTGCAAGAAAGAGTAACGATCCCATAGTCATATATCCCAGCCCGCCAAGTTGAATCAGAATAAGAATAACAATATGCCCGAATAGAGAAAAGTCATTAGGGGTATCTTTGACAATAAGCCCTGTAACGCACAGACTGGAGGTTGCGGTAAAGAGACTATCTACAATATCCAGTCTCTCACCAGATGAGGAGATAGGCAAGGAGAGAAGCAGACATCCAATCAAAATTATACAGAGATAGCCGGTAAATATCCACTTTGCTGTATTCATATCTAATTTAGTGGTCTAATATTCCCTTTTTTTTCTTCAAAGATCTTTACATAAGAGACAAGTTCTTCTTTTGAAAGTGCAATACCAGAAAGTGGTTGAATAGTATCATTATCAGAAAGCCAGAACTGCAAACTTCTCCTATCATTTATTCCATTCTTAACAGCACGCGTAATAAGCTTTGCAGCTGCATAACCCATAAATGCAACATCTGTAGGAGCCCTACCAAATCTGTGATTAAAGGCCTTTTCAAACTCTGGATATTTTCCGAAGTCTGATAAAGAGGTAAATATAACATGGGGTAAATAACTTACATATTCATCTACTACTGTTGGATAACCCCACTCCTCCATACCAAAAATGATTGTCGAGCTGTCAAGTACCTCATAGTATGCAAATTGAGATGCTATTGCGGGGATATCCGATTCACTGGCAGAAACAAATATCGCATCTGTGTTCGTATCCCTCAAGGATAACATACTTTCCCTTAGATTAGAAGATCCTGGGGTGTAATAAAAAACATGAACAATTTTGCCACCTAATAACCCTATCTCCTCTTTAAACTTCCTTGCTATTCTTCTTCCATAGGAATCGTCAGAAGCGAGTATTGCAATATCATATGGTTTTATATCTTTCATTATATAACGGGCAAGCGCTATTTCTTCAACATCGAGAGGAGAATAAAGTTTATATATGTACTCGCCTATGGATGGCAATCTCTCTTCTGTCGCTGTAGGTGAGAGCATCGGGACGCCTGCAAGTTGTGATACACAAGCAACAGGAATAGCTGTATTTGAGAGTAAGGGACCTATTATACAGGTTACTCTATCTTTAAATATTGCTTTTTTCACCGCTTCTATTGCCTGTATTGGATCCGCATCTGTATCGTAAACATTTGCTTTTATCCCATTGAGACCAAGAAGAACGCCATCTCGCATATCTTCTCCAAGCGATCTATATCTGGGTTCGTAAGGAATTAGTATGCCACATAAAAAGGGTTTTTTCTCTAATTTAGGATATAGGACAATTTTTTCTCTTATCTTTGCACAACCCGCTATTATAATTATTAAGAGTATAAGCACATATTTTTTCATGGATTCTTTTTCACAATTACTTGATGTATTCTCTGGTCGGTTGCTAATATAATTTTGAATTGTATACCATCAATAACAAATGTCTCACCCTTTGTTGGAATTCTTCCCAGTCTCCTGCATAAAAGACCTGCCAGTGTGTTTACGTCTTCCTCATTAAAGTTTGTCCCAAGAAACTTATTGAATTCATCCAGTTCTATCCTTGCATTAAAAAGAAAAGAACCATCTTTAAGTTTTTTATGAAGAAAGATATCCCTGTCAAATTCGTCCTGCAGTTCCCCTACTATTTCTTCAACAATATCTTCTATTGTAACCAAGCCACATACACCTGCATATTCATCAGTTACAATTGCTATTGAAACATGTGCAGATTTCAATTCTTTCATTGCCTCGACAACAGGTTTCGTTTCCAGAATAAAATAAGGCAACCTCACTACCTCAACGATAGAGGTGCAACTGGATTTTCCTTTAAAGCGTAATATATCCTTTGCATGAGCAACACCAATAATATCATCAATAGACTCATGCCAGATTGGAATACGCGAAAAACCTGACAAAACCATAAGATTACGTACATCTCGAACAGTCTTCAGTGCGTTGCTTGTCACCATCTCTACCCTTGGAACCATAATCTCACCCACTTCTTTATCTCCCAATTCGAAGACTCTTTCTATCATTATCTCCTCATCCTCTGTAATTAATCCTCCCTCTTCGCCCATTTTTATAAATTCCTTTATTTCGTCTTCAGACTCGGGGTGCGCTCTATGAAAAAGTTTTTTTTTGATAAAATCCATTATACTCATATCTAAGTTTTATCATCGTGGTAATAATTCCAAAATATACATTAACCACACCTGACACCTGCCCGCTGGTAGGTAGGGACCGGAGACCACAGACAAAAGACCACAGAAGTTAAAATGTAAAATTAGCAAGTCAAAATTTCACCTGTCTGCCGATCCCTACGGATCCGTATGGACAGGTAGGATTGATAATTTTTCATTGTTAATTTTGAAATGATTCCTCTCTGGTCTTACGTCTCTAATCTTATGCCCGGTATCTCTTCCGGCACAGATATAACTCCTCCTGATATGAGAATATTGAATGCCTTTTCTACTCCAAATGGCAGAAAGATAAGCTCGTCTTTCCTCGCAAGTATATAAAAACCTGTAGTTATATTTGGTGTAGTTGGAATAAAAAGTGATATAAGATATGTATCATCTTTTTTATATCCTTTCTCATTGGTAACAAAGCCAATGCTGTATAGCCCCTTTCTCGGGAACTCAACTAAAACTGCCTGCTTAAAAGCACTTCTGTCAACGAATAATGCGTTGGTAAGCTGTCTCGCCCCTGAATATATACCCCTTATAAGCGGGATTCTTTTAAGAAACCACTCAAGGAGCCTTAATGTACTCTTACCAAGTAATGATGTAGCGAGAAATCCGACGAGGTATACAAGGAGTATTACCGCAAAAAATCCAAGTAGCGCAATTATATATTCTGGAAGCCCTGAAAGTTGTGGGATCCTGGAAAATACACCAGAGAGTATACCACCGATCCGTGTGGTAAGATACCAGATTACAAACAGGGTTAAAAATACGGGAATAACTGCTGCAAGTCCTAAAAAAAATCTGTTTTTAATACCCTTCATCATATATTTTTGTATTATACCATAACTCCGGTAAAAAGTCAAGCAAAATTTAACCACAGAGTGCACAGAGAATTTTTGTTTAAAAAAGGCAAAGGCTCTGTGCTCTCTATACTCAATCTCTTAACCCTATTTATCACTGACTAAATTAAAAAAATCTTATGAAAAATTTGAGCACACAGAGAATAAAATAAAAAATGTCTTCCCTCTGTGACCTCTGTGGTTTATAGTTTCCTATGCAATCAAGCAAAAAGTAATTAAGTAACTACGCCTCAATTGCCAATTGTCATTAGCGGACTTCACCAATAATACAGAGAAAGTTTGCCTTTTCTCATAACAGCGTAGGAAAAGTGCTTAACCCAATCACCGAGAAGTATAAAATCCTTACCGTCTAATTTTCTGTGTATCGGAATATGGATGTGACCAAGGATAACCGCATCGATATCCCCATGGAGTATCTCTCCTGCAATGTCATACAGTTTCCTCCATCTAATAGTCTTCTTTTTTGAATTCATTCTGGATATCCTTGAAACAAACGATGCAATCTTGCATGCGAGATCCGGATGCAGAAGATAGAATAAAGCTATAGCAACCCTGTTTCTTAAAACTAGATTCATAGGGTCAAATGAAATCATCTCACTGCCATGGGCAATGTATACCCTTTTACCCTGCAAGAGAACATCCTCTGAAGATTTGTGTACTGATATTCCAATTGACTCAAAGAACCTTCCCAACCAGAAATCGTGATTACCCGTAAAATAATGCACCTGTACGTGTTTTTCTGTTAGACATGATAACTGCCTGAAAACTTCGTAATATTTCTTGGGTATCTGTGTTCTGTACTCAAAATAGAAGTCAAAAAAATCACCAACTATGTAAAGCGCAGATGCCGTGGAGGCTATGTAATCAAAAAACGAAAATAGTTTTTCTATCTTCTCGTCTTCGTTCTTCTCTCTACCTAAGTGCTGATCAGAAATAAAATAAATTGTATCTCTCATTATTTTCCTATGCAAAATTGACTGAATATGGATTTAAGCACTTCCTGCCTTCTTATCTCCCCTGTCATCTCTTTAAGCGAGTCTATAGCAGATTTAACATCGTATACTGTAAGTTCAATTGTATCTGAACGAAGAGCATCTTCAAGACTTTGCTTGACCCTGTTTAGTATGTTTATATGCCTCTCTCTCAATATAAAAATATCCCTGGATAAGGAGGAAAATTCGTTTCTTACCAAATCCAGCAGTTTTTCAATATTCTCTCCTGTCTTGGCAGAAACGGATACATTTCTGAAGGGAATTTCATACTTTCCATTTTTCTTAATATCGCTCTTATTGAGTACAGCTATTATATCTCTGTGCTTCAATAAATTTATGAATGCAATGTCCTCTTCGTTTAAAGGCTGTGATTGGTCAATTACCAGGAATATAATATCACCACCACTTATAACCTTTCTCGCTCTATTTATTCCCTCTACCTCAATCTCATTCTGAGAGTTTCTGATTCCGCAGGTATCCAGAAATGTCATGCATATGCCATCTATCTCTACTGTTCCTTCTATTATGTCTCGTGTCGTGCCCGGAATTGGAGTAACAATAGCCCTTTCCCTCCCAACGATTCTGTTAAAAAGACTGGATTTCCCAACATTTGTTCTGCCTACAATTGGAATACTTATCCCATTTCTTATAAATCTCCCATATCGGGCGCCGTCAAGGAGTGTTTCTACCTGTACTTCTGAATCCTTAATACTGACATATATGTCTGTTTCATCCACAACTACATCCTCGGGAAAGTTAATGAATGCCTCTATTAGCGTTTCAATTCTTTCAAGAGATTCCTTTATCTTATTAATTCTTTTGGAGAATTGTCCTTTCAGGGATGAAAGGGCACACTGTTGAACCTTTAGAGACCTGGCGTTTACAATATCTGCTATCGCCTCTGCCTGTATGAGATCAATTTTGCCATTTAAAAAGGCTCGAAGGGTAAACTCTCCAGGATTTGCAAGTCTTGCACCCTCTTTTAAAATAGTCTTAAGTATTCGATTTGCAGTAACTCTTCCTCCATGACAGGAGATCTCGATGACATCCTCCCCAGTATAAGTATGGGGTGACCTCATAACTGTAAGTAGGACCTCATCAATAAGGCTGTTGCCGTCATATATCTCCCCATGTATGACCCTGTGACTCTTAAGTTTCGACGGTAATAACCTTCCCCTGAATACCTTATCGGTGATATCAAGACTTGTGTCTCCTGATATCCTTATTACAGCAATCCCTCCCTCTCCGGGAGGTGTAGATATCGCAGCAATAGTATCCATAGTTAGAATTCCAAAATCCGAATTTCTAATTTCTAATAAAAATCCAAAATTCCAATGTCAAATGAATTGGAAATTAGTAATTGGAAATTTGACATTGTTTATTTATATATCTTTGCTTTTTCTTCCCCACGAAGGACACGCAAGGCACCCATTGCGAGTGCTTTCATCTCATCCCCGCCGGGGAAAACGAAAACTCTGGCAATAAAATCTATCCTTTTTTTAATCAGTTTTACAAAAATATCATCGTATGCAAGACCACCAGAAAGTACTATTCCCTGAACATTACCACACAACACAGTAGCACATACACCTATCTCCTTTGATATCTGATAAGCCATAGCTTCATACAAAAGTTTTGCCTTCTTATTACCCTGATTTATCATTTCTTTGATCTTTTTTAGATTGTTTGTCCCAAGATATGCAATCATTCCTCCCTTACCTGTTATCTTTTTTTTCAATTCATCCTTTGTGTATTTGCCCGATAATGCGAGTTCAACCAGATCCCATACAGGCAAGCTTCCGGAACGCTCAGGCGTGAAAGGACCTTCTCCATTTAAGGCATTATTAACATCAACGACTTTTCCTTTTTTGTGCGCCCCAATGGATATTCCACCCCCCATATGCGCAATTATTAAGTTTATCTCCTTATATCTCTTTTTTAACTCCTGGGCAGCAACTCTTGCTACTTGCTTCTGATTGAGTGCGTGAAATATACTTCTTCTTTCTATATCGGGTATCCCGGAGATTCTGGCAACATCATCAAGCTCATCTACTACAACAGGATCTACAATAAAAGCAGGGATTGCAAGCGGAGATGCAAATTCATATGCTATAAGGCCCCCAAGATTTGAGGCATGTTCTCCCTGAATACCTTTTTTAAGGTCATTTAACATTTTATTATTAACCCTATAAGTACCGCCGGGCATTGGTTTGAGTAATCCCCCTCTTCCCACAACAGCGTTGATAGAGCCACAAGATATACCTTTTGCATCAAGTGTAGATTTAATGACCTCACATCTCCAGGAAAACTGGTCTATAATTTTAGGGAACTGCGACAACTCCAGAGGAGAGTGGTTTATATTTGCCTCAAATACGCAGGATTTGTCATCAAAAAGGGCGCTCTTTGTACTGGTAGAACCGGGATTTACAACAAGTATTCTATACATGAGACCCTCTATACTAAGGAGAAACTTTTCTTACACAGAATTACTCTCAGTGGATGAATTGAAAAATATGCAGGGGATTATAGTACAAATGGAAGAAGATTTATGGCCCAAATTGGTTCAAAAATCTCATGTCATTTTCATAAAAAAGTCTGATATCGTCTATTCTGTATTTTAACATTATAAGACGTTCAAGCCCCATACCAAAAGCAAATCCCGTATACTCCTTTGGGTTATATCCAACATTATTGAAAACCTCAGGATGCACCATACCACATCCAAGTACTTCCACAAATCCTGTGCCTTTACAGACCCTGCATCCTCTTCCCTTACATACTGAACATGATACATACAGTTCCGCAGACGGTTCGGTGAACGGAAAGTAACTGGGAACAAATTTCGTACGAATATTTTTTCCAAAAAATTGATATGCAAAATAGGTCAGGGTGCCTTTAAGTTGTCTAAAGGTAACATTTCTATCTACATAGAAACCTTCCAACTGGTGAAATACAGGTGAGTGGGTAGCATCAGGCGAGTCGCGCCGATAGCACTTGCCACATGATAGGACCTTAAGTGGTGGTTTTTCTCTCTCCATAACCCTTATCTGGACAGGAGAGGTATGAGTACGAAGAAGCCGTCCACCCTCCAGATAGAATGTATCATGTATATCCCTTGCAGGATGATACATAGGTATGTTAAGCGCTTCAAAGTTATAATAATCGGTTTCTATCTCAGGACCCTCCACTATACTGTATCCTATTTGAGTGAATATATTGCATATCTCTTGACCACATATGGTTATCGGGTGTCTCCTTCCAATCCAGGGAATTCTTCCGGGCAGGGTAATATCAATGTCCTCCCTCTTTATATCTTTATCCTTCAGCTCCTTTTCCTTTGCAGAGATAGCATTTTCAATCTCTTTCTTTATTTCGTTTGCAGTCTTACCCACGATTCTTCTTTCTTCTTGTTTAAGACTGCCTATACCCCTGAGAACCCCAGTGAGTTTTCCCTTACGTCCCAGATAGAATATCCTAATTTTTTTTACCTCCTGTAGAGAAGATGCCTCAGTAATGCTGGAAAGGGCATTTTGCCTTATTTTATGCAGATTGGTTAGCATTTTTTGAAATATCAACGAGGGTTTTGAATAAGACAGTGTCCTCTGTGGGAAGTTCAGAGAGAATCTTACGGTCTATCTCAATGCCTGCCTTTTTAAGCCCTTGTATAAATTGACTGTAAGACAAACCATACTGACGGGATGCAGCATTTATCCTGCTAATAAAAAGCCTTCTCATTTCTCTCTTCTTTGCTCGGCGGTCTCTATATGCATACGAAAGGGATTTTGCGACTGCTATCTTTGCAGTACGGTACAGCTTTGATCTGGCTCCCCAGTATCCCTTTGCGAGTTTTAACCACTTTTCCCTCCTTCTTCTTGTTTTTGGACCTCCTTTTACTCGTGCCATGCTACCTCCTGGTATAATATTCATTATACCTGATTACACAGATGTTTAGCCACAGATTACACAGATTAAAATATAAGTCTCTTTACTTGACAACTTTTATTACCAAAATTAATCAACAATCCAACATGAAGTCCCGAAACTTTTAAATATGAAAGTAATTTATGTATAAAAAAATCTGTGAAATCTCTTTTTAATCTTTCTAATCAGACATCCTGATCTTTATAGGATGTCTTAAGTGGACTATAATTATCCCTCTATGAAAAATAGTGTAGATGTGGAGAAACGAAACTCCTTTTCTCTTATGAACCTTTCACCGGATACTAATTAGGATTATAATTTTTGTCAGTCAACGAGCATCTTTCTAACCCTCTTTGCATCTACAAGTGCGAGAGGAATAGAACCTCTGAGCTGTCTCTTTACTTTTCTACTCCTCTTTGAGAGGAGATGATTTCTACGTGCTCTATGCCTCATCACCTTTCCACTAGATGTAATTCTGAATCTACTTCTTGCAGCCTTCTTAGTCTTTAATTTTGGCATTTTTCACCCCTCTCACAGGAATAAATTGCATAACCATCTGTCTGCCCTCCATCTTTGGAGATAACTCTACCTTTGCTATATCAGAAACATCATCTTTTATTCTTTCCAAAATCTGCTTGCCCATATTCAGATGTACTATCTCCCTTCCCCTGAAAAATATCCTTATCTTTAACCTATTTCCATTTTCAAGAAACTCTCTGGCAAACTTGAGCTTGGTGAGATAATCGTGCTCCTGAATCTTGACTCCAAGCTTAAGTTCCTTCACCTTTATCGCCTTTTGTTTTTTCTGTTTTTGTTTCTGCTTCTCCTGATAGAGGTATTTACCGTAATCCATTATCTTACAAACAGGAGGCCTTTCATGAGGCGCAATTTCCACTAAATCAAGACTCTTTGACTTTGCAAGATTCAGGGCTTCATCTCTGGATACTACTCCGACCTGATTCCCAGTATTATCTATCAACCTAACTCTGGGTATCCTGATTCTTTCATTGACTCTTACTTGCTTCACATTCCTCCTTGGTAAATTACTAAATACTAAAATCTTCTATCAGTTGCTTTTCTTTTCTATTTCTTCTTTCAGTAATGATACGAAATCTGACACGCTTATTCTGCCGATATCGCCCTTATTTCTCGACCTTGCAGATATGCACCCGGAATCTATCTCTCTTTGTCCTACTATAACTATATACGGCACCTTTTCTATAATTGTCTCTCTTATCTTGAGAGATAATTTTTCATTCCTGTCATCAGTTTCTGCCCTTATACCAGCAGATGTAAGCTTTTCTCTTATGCTTTCTGCAAATTGATTTATTTCTGAGGTAATTGGTAGAACCTTAACCTGCAGAGGAGCAAGCCACAGGGGGAATTTGCCCGTATAGTGCTCTACCAATGTACCTACGAATCTCTCTATAGAACCTAAAATAGCGCGGTGTATTACAATGACACTATGTTGTTGTCCGTCCTCTCCCATAAATTTGAGATTAAATCGTTGGGGGAGATTAAAATCAAACTGAATCGTGGTTGCTTGCCATTCTCTCTGCAGTGCATCCAGTATCTTTATATCAATCTTTGGACCATAGAATGCTGCCTCGCCCACCTTTTTCTTGTAGGAAAGCCCCGTCTCTTCGAGTGCGCTAATGAGTGAGGACTCCGCATCTTGCCAATCTTTTTCATCCCCCATATACTTATCTTTCTCATTTATATCCCATACAGAAAGATCAACCTTATAATCCTTAAAACCAAATGCGGAAAACATATCTCTTGCAAGCTGTATAACCCCGATAAGTTCATTCTTTGCCTGAGAGGCCATACAGAATATATGTGCATCATCCTGCGTGAATCCGCGAACCCGTAAAAGTCCGTGTAAAACTCCACTTTTCTCATACCTGTAAACTGTGCCAAGTTCGGCTAATCTTATAGGAAGTTCTCTATAACTCCTTCTCTTCTGTTTATATACCTTTATATGGAATGGACAGTTCATTGGCTTTACAAGATAACTCTGATTATCTTTCTTTATTACGGGATAGATAAGATCACTGTAGTAATCAAGATGGCCTGACTGTTTCCACAACTCAGTTCTCGCAATATGAGGGGAAAGGATAAAATCGTATCCTCGTTTTTTATGTTCATCCCACCAAAAGTCCTCTATTATCTTCCTTACTGTCATTCCACGAGATAGCCATACAACCAGTCCTGCTCCTATCTCCTCATCCATCATCCACAGACCTAAATCAGACCCCAGAGTCCTGTGGTCTCTCTTTTTTGCCTCCTTTATCCTTTCAAGGTAATTTTCAAGTTCCTCTCGTCTTTCGAATGAGACACCATATATTCTTTGCAACATCTTCCTTGTCTCGTCTCCTCTCCAGTATGCGCCAGAAGAAGCTGTGAGTTTGAAAAATCTTATTCTTCCCGTGGACGGTATATGAGGTCCCTTACAAAGGTCAATAAACCCATTGTTTTTGTATATAGAGACAGAACCTTCAAGTTCATAAAGAAGCTCAATTTTATAATCTTCATTAAACTTCTTGAAAAGTTTGATAGCATCGTTTATACTTAGTTCCTCTCTCTCGAAAGGAAGATTCTCTTCTATTATCTTTTTCATCTCTTCTTCTATTCGTGTAATCTCCTCAGGAGTAAATGGCTTTTCCACACCAAAATCATAATAGAATCCATCTTCTATTGCAGGGCCTATAGCAAGTTTTGCATTAGGATAAAGTCTCTTGACCGCATATGCAAGGATATGCGCGGTTGAATGCCAGTAGATCTTTCTACCTTCTTCGTCTCCAGGAGTAAGAAATCTCACCTCGGCATCCTCCGGGAGTATGTAAGAGAGGTCTCTAACCTCTCCATTGACGATGGCAGCAATAATACTGTCATTATCAACCACATCTTCTAACCTTGTTCCCTTTTTATATATCTTCAGTTTTTTCATTCCTGTGTCAAAAAACCACAGAGAACCAACATCCTGCGAATCATACAGAACATCAAAATTGTATATTTTTGGCCTCTGTGGTTTAGGTTTTCATATATTTAATACTCCTATGTAAAGTATAAACCACAGAAGTCACAGAGACAAAAAAAACAATGTAAAATGCAAAATTAGCAGTTAGCAATTTAAAAATGATTTTTCGCAAATTGATAGTTTTGCATTGATAATTTTGAATTGATTCCTTTGTGGTTCCCCCGTTAAATAGAGTTGCTTTACAGCACACTTTAGCGTTTATTTTTGGGTTATTTAACGGGGTGAATCTGTGGTTAGCTTTTTTTGCTTAAGTGAAAAGAAAAAAATATCTGGGCGGTACTGGATTTGAACCAGTGACCTCTTGCATGTCAAGCAAGCACTCTAAACCAACTGAGCTAACCGCCCGAAAGATTTTAATCCACGTCAAATTCTTTATTTTTTGACACAGATTATCGCTGATTGTACAGATTTCAGATTTCAGATTTTAGTATTGTTCACCACAAAGAACACAAAGAGATTTAAGATTGAAAAATAAATTATAAATGCTAATTTTACCCCGCAGAAGCGGGATCCTGCCAAAGGCGGGACATCGCTAATTGAATATTTCAGTAACTCAATTACTTAATGACCTAATTACCTAATAACCTATTGACTCAATAACCCAATTACTTAATAACCTAATGACCTATTGACTCAATAACTTAATAACCTAATTACTATCTTTATCTACGTTCAGTACTACCAGCGGGTGATGGGAGTCGAATCTACGACATTCAGCTTGGTCCCGCACTAAAATACCAGCGGCAGACGGGACTCGAACCCGCGACGTCCAGCTTGGGAAGCTGACATTCTACCACTGAATTACTGCCGCACATTTAGTGCGGGATACCCATGAACTACATCCGCAACATCTCTTGTTAAACCTGTATGATTATACAACAAATTTTGAGCTTTGTCAAGGAAAAAATTTGGACGCACCTGCCTGCCCTGCCTACCGGCAGGCAGGCGTCAGGCAGGTAATCCCTGTCAATGTGTAGTTTCCTATATGATTAAGGAAAAAATTTAGATAGGCTGGCAAATAGTCGAGTCGTCTTTTAATTTTTTTCTTGACATTGTTCAACTTTTGTGCTAAAATAATACGGCATGTTACAACCGACAGTTATATCTATGAAACAAAGACTCTTCTTTATACTCTGGATTGTTCTCATTAGCTTGCCCCCAAGTAAACTTTTGGCAGTCTCACTATATGAGACGGTTGGAATAGAAATCACCTGTACTATAAACCGATTTCTCCTGTCTGGTAGTACTTCTATGCGGTCAATCGAAAGAACGAGACTTCAAGGAAAAGAGGTTATTCTCTGGAGAGGAAAGGTGAACAAACCCGGGGGAATATTAGGATTTATTGCAGGCAGAGGTTTGGTGTTCCAAAAATACCTGTTGTGCTATATACGGGCAGGTTGAGTGAAGAAAAAAGAGTAGATGTATTGATAAAGGCAATACCGTATGTCTTGAGAGAGATGCAGGTTTATCCGGGAGAACAGTGAAAAATCTCAGTAGTTACTTTCTTCTGATAAGGTATAATGAAAATTCATAAAAGAGAGGTGTTTATAAGATGGGTAAAATAGGACTTGTTCTTGGTTCAGGCTCTGCAAGAGGACTGGCTCACATAGGAGTGTTGAAGGTTCTGCAGAGAGAGAACATCCCAATAGACTTAATAGTTGGAAGTAGCATGGGAGCATTGATTGGAGCCATCTATGCCAAAGGGATACCACTCGAGGAGATAGAGCAGCCTTTCCAGAGGTTGACAAGAAGGTGGACAATTACATCCTTCTTCCCGGCACCACATATTTCAGGTTTTGTTGGAGGAAGTATGCTTGAGAGATTTTTACATACATTCCTTGAAAACACAGATTTTTGCGATTTAAAAATTTCATTCACTGCAGTAGCAACAGATATAGAGACGGGGGAAGAAATATTGCTGAGAGAAGGCTCGGTAAAGAAAGCTATAAGAGCCAGCATGTCTCTACCTGTGGTATTTGTTCCTGTTCATTATAATGGACGCCTCGTAGTAGATGGTGGGTTGGTTAATCCTCTCCCAGTTAGCATAGCAAAAGAGATGGGAGCGGGTGTGATCATTGCCTCGTATGTAATGCCGCACCCGAAAGAAAATGCAGAGACCATTAAACTGAAAAAAAAGAATTGGAAGATTCCGCTGGATATTTTTAAGCGAGATTGCAGAACTCGCCTTCCGAATATGAAGAAAATGTTTTTTCAGGGTCTCTCTGTTATGGAAAACAAAATCTTTGAAGCAAATTTACGGAAGGCAAATCCGTCAGTTCTTATAGAGCCAAAGTTAGGAAACTTTAAATCCGTTGACTTCCACAGAGCGGATGAGATAATCAAGAGTGGAGAAAAAGCAGCAGAAAGTGTAATTCCTGCTCTGAAACAGATACTGGACGGTTAGTCCGATAACGAACAACCACAAGGGTTCTCCTTACAACCGATGTCTAACCAACAATGTAGGGACAGGGCTTGTCCAAGCACCGTAACTCAAGGCTTTAGCCTTGACTGTCTGCAAAACTATATAATTTTGCATTTTAATCTTTGATTTTTGATATATTATGGAGGGAGGACAATGTTGAAGAAAGAGATAAATATAGACCCTGAAAGAGTAACAGAAAAGATTATAACTTTTATCAGGAACAATATCAATTCATTCAAAAGGAACGGAGCAATTGTTGGCATCTCAGGTGGTCTTGATTCTGCCTGTGTTACAGCACTACTAACCCGTGCTATTGAAAAGAACAAAATTCTGGGTCTCATAATGCCAGAGAGAGACTCTGACGATAAGACGAAAGGCGATGCCGAGCTCGTTGCAAGTACATTTAACATCCCCATAAAATTCATAGATCTGACTCCCATCCTTGAATCTATTGGAACTTACGATGTCTTTCCCGGTGGATTATTATCAAATAAGAAGACAGCCTCCAGGGTCATTAAGACAGGATATAGATTCTTAGCGAAGGCTAACAATCCGTTTCGAGAAGGACTTCTTGGTTCTCAAAAAGAATGGTTGAGATATTCACAGGCATATTATAGAATAAAGCATAGAATGAGGATGGTATATCTATATTATTATGCGGAACAGTTAAACTACCTTGTGGCAGGAACATCAAATAAAAGCGAGGACATGGTTGGTTTCTTTGTAAAATACGGGGATGGAGCAGCTGATATTATGCCCATCGCAACTCTTTATAAAAGTCAGGTCAGACAACTTTCAGAATGGCTTGGTGTTCCCAAGTGTATCATCAAAAAACCTCCCTCACCGGACCTACTTCCTGGAATAACCGACGAACTTGCATTGAAAATCAGTTATGAGAAACTGGACCTTGTGCTCCTTGGCATTGAAAAAGGCATGGTAGAAAGAGAAATCGCAAGGGAATCGGGTGTTAATGTTAAAATGATAAGATATATAAAAATTCTTGTTTCTCTCTCAGAACATATGAGGAATCCAGCCAAGATATGTCAGACAAGATAACTCTATATAACTACGTTATTCAATGACTCATCTATAAGGTAGTGTCAAATAGAATATAAAAGGATGTGACAAACCACAGAGGTCACAGATTGAAAAGTGATTAAGAGATTGAGTTAATTGAGTGATTAAGGTGTAGGCGATCAAATTAACTTAATCAACTGAATTAACCTAATTCACAAATTTATTGTTCTCTGTGGTTAGGTTTTTGACAATACTATCTATAAGAGAAGGAGGAAATATGAAAAAGTTTCTGGGCTTTTTGAGTATTTTAATGATAATCTCTGGTTGCGAGTGGCTCAAAGAGACAACAATATCAGGAACTGTAAGTAACGGAGGAGAAGCCGTATCCGGGGCAGTGGTTCTTCTACTTGAGTCTGATTCTCTTGAAGCAGGACTTTCTCTTGCAAGTGGTTCTATCACAAACTCAAACGGAAAATATGAAATCATACGGGTAGAACCTGGAAATTACTATATTTCTGCTATAAAGGATGAGGATGGAAATTTACAATACGATAAAGGAATTGATATGTTTGGATGGTATGGAGAAAGGGACACCATTACGAGGCTTACTATACCCAGACAGGTCACTGTCGTGAAGGGAGACAACCTTACGGGTATAAATATTGATACACTCTACATTGCACCCTGAGAGTATTTAGTTCCTGGTGGGTCGTTCTCCATTTTCCCTTGTTTACACTATTTTCACGGGATACTATTTAGAAGCCACAGATTACACGGATTAATACAGGAATAGGCATTGACGATATTTTAAGACATACCAAAATCTGTGAAATCCCTACCTACGGCAGGCAGGAGTTGCTAAAAGAGGAGGTGAGAAAGATGGATAGTATATTTGAAAGGATGCTTCTTGCAGGTCTCGGGCTTCTTGACCTCACAAAGGAGAAGGCAGAAGAAATTGTAGAGGAGCTGGTAAAGAAAGGGGAGATTGCAAAGGAAAAACAACCTGAGTCCATCAAGAGACTACTGGAGAAAACTCAAAAAGGTCGCTTAGAGATTGAGAAAATTGTAGAAAATGCTACTACAAAGGTGATAAAAAAACTTGATATTCTGACGAAATCTGATATAGAAAGACTTATAAAAAAGATAGAAGAGCTGGAAAAAAGACTCAAGAAGTAATATTACCGGGGATGGATAGTTCTCCATCCCCGGACAGTGACGACAGATCTGTTCAGCTCTTTTCTATCTTGAAGTACTCGTAAAAATAGGGTGTCACTTCATACAAATATGCCATTCTATCCTTTCCTTTAACCCTGATGAGTCTCCATTCAAGCAAAACAGATAATGTATGACTGGAATCCACTCCTCTCAATTCCTCTATCTTTGCTCTAGTTATCGGCCCCTCTTTTAATATTATAGCAAGCGTTTCAAGTGCCTGTGGCGATAATTTTATTACTCTTTTTCCCCTTACCCTTTCAACAAATTTTTCATACTCTGGTTTTGTGACAAGTTGAAATTTGTTATTCACCTTTATAATAGTAAACGCCCTCTCCTCATACTCTTTACTCAGTTTTTCAAGACAGGTTTCCACTTCCTTCTTCCTCATATCTGAAATCTTTTTCAGCCTTTCAATAGAAACAGGAGAGGGAGATGCAAAAAGAATCGCCTCTATAATCCTCTTGCGGCTTGTGCTATCTTTAATACTCACCTCCACCTTTTACAAAGCATTGAACTATCGGATTACTTGTAGTCTGGACCTCCATGGGTGTTCCATCAAATATGATCGTCCCGTCGTGCAACATTGCAATCCTATCAGCAACATAGAATGCGCTTTCCATATCATGTGTAACAACAATTCCTGTTATTCTGAGTTTCCTCTTTAAGGTCAAGATAAGTTCATTTATGGTTCTTGCGGTTATTGGATCCAATGCGGTGGTGGGCTCATCATATAATATATACGATGGGTTAGCAGCAAGTGCCCTCGCCACTGCCACCCTTTTCTTCATGCCTCCCGATAACTCTGATACTCTCTTATCCTCAACTCCTTCAAGTTCCACCAGAGATAATTTTCCCTTCACTATCTCCCTTATCCTATCCGAGGATATTCTTTTATTCTCAGTGAGCCCAAGTGCTACATTTTCAGCCACTGACAACGAGTCAAGCAAGGCAGAGCCCTGAAATACAACACCTATCTTTAGTCTGAGTTTATAGAGTTCGTTCCTTGGAAGGGTTTTTACATTTTGTCCATCTATCCATACATCACCCGTATCAGGTATCAGAAGTCCAATTATATGCTTTAAAAGGACACTCTTACCACATCCACTCCTACCTATCACTGTAACAGTCTCCCCCTCCTTCACCTTTAGGGAAAGTCCTTTTAGTACATCATTCCCATTGAAGGATTTATATAAGTTTTCAATCTCTATCATAACCAGCATTTCAGGACGCAGATAATAATATAGTAATTAGGTTATTAGGTAATTAGGTTATTGGCGATCTGTCCATTGCTGAGCAATCAGCCCTTTAATAACTTAATGACTCAATGACCTAATGACTAATAACCCAATGACCCAGTGACTTCAATATATCAGTGCTAATCTGCGTCCCATATCTATGATTTTAAAAGACAATCCATGCTACAAGAAGGTCAAAGAAGAGGATAAGTATGGAAGAAGAGACTACAGCCTTTGTTGCTGCTTTACCAACCCCCTCTGCTCCTCCCTCTGCCATAAAACCATAGTATGTTCCCATAACTGTTATTACAAATCCGAAACACAGTGCCTTCAAAAGTCCTCCCCATAATTCGTGTGGAAAATAGTTGACTCTGAGTCCCTCTATATAGACTATAGGTCTAATGTCAAAGAGTACGACAGCACATAACCCTCCCCCGAAGAAGCCAACAAGTTCTGATACCACTGTCAAAAGTGGAAGTGAAATCAATCCTGAAACAAATCTTGGCATTGCGAGATACCTTATCGGGTCTATTGCAAGGCTTTCAAGTGCGTCTATCTGTTCTGTGACCTTCATAGTGCCTATCTCAGCGGCAAGAGATGAACTGACCCTTCCAGCCATTATGAGTCCTGTGAGAAGTGGACTAAGTTCTATCATAAGTGCCTTTGCAACCGCCATACCGAGATACGGCTCCGGCAAAAAGCCACCAACCTGGAAGGCAGCCTGATAGGCAGTAACCATTCCCATGAAGAGAGAAACAACTATAACGATGGAGAGAGAGTTAATTCCTATATACAAGACCTGATTCACTATCAACTTAAACGACCTTGGAATCTGATGTAATTTTGTTATTATTGCCCACAGGAACAGGCAAACTCTTCCTATATATCCGAATACCGGCTCTATAAATCCCTTATTCATAATTAGTCATTGGTCATCAGTTATTAGTCATTAGTCATTTGTCATTGTAAAGGTTATTCTTCAGCCATATAGGATTTAGATGTTGTGTAATCTTCAAATCTGGTATATTCCCTTAAAAATGTGAGATTAACACTGCCTCCAGATGGCCCGTTTCGCTGCTTGCCCAGTATGATCTCTGCTACACTGCCGGTCTCGTCTTGTTTTTTACCTGCCTCTTGCCTGTGTATGAATATCACTACATCCGCATCCTGTTCTATTGCTCCTGATTCTCTCAGGTCCGAAAGTATGGGTCTTCTGGACTCTCTCTTCTCTACTGCTCTTGAGAGCTGAGACGCAGATATAACAGGGATACCTAATTCCTTTGCAAGACTCTTTAATGACCGTGATATAGCAGATATTTCCTGTTGCCTATTTTCTGAAGATCTCGGTCCCTGGACGAGTTGTAGATAATCCACCAGAATTAGTCTTGCACCATGCTGCGATTTCAGTCTTCTTGCCTTTGCCCTTAGCTCAAGGATTGATATTGCGGGTGTATCATCTATAAATACAGGTGCTTCAGAGAGCGTGCCGGCTGCAATGGTAAGCTTTGTCCACTCATCTCTTGATATATAACCAGTTCTTACACTCCGAAGAGGAACTCTTGCCTCTGTACAGAGCATTCGCTGAACAAGTTGTTCCTTTGACATCTCGAGACTAAATATCCCAACTGGCATCTCTTCCCTTGTGGCTGCATATTGGGCAATGTTTAAACATAAAGATGTCTTACCTGTCCCTGGTCTGCCAGCAATCACGATGAATTCGGACGGTTGAAAACCGGATGTAAGATGGTCGAGGTCTCTCCAGCCTGATGGAATGCCCGTTATGTGACGTTTGTCTGCCGCTTTTTGTTCTATAGCCTCAAATCTCTCCTTAAGAAGATTTTTAAGAGGCATGAACCCTGATTTAACCCTTGCCTCCTTTATATTAAATATGAGTTGTTCCGCCTTATCCAGTAGTTCATCCACATCTCCGGTAGCCTCGTAACCTGCTTCGGTAATCTTGCTTGCTGTCTGTATCAATCTTCTAAGCGTTGCCTTCTCTAACACAATTTTGGCATAGTGTTCTATGTGGGAAGGAGTTGCTGTAATATCTACAAGTTCAGCAAGATAAGCAGCACCTCCCGCATCGTCAAGTTCTCCCTTTTTTCTCATCACTTCACACAGGGTAACGAGATCCACTGGCTCGTTCTTATCATATAATGAGATAATAGCTCTAAATATCTTTCTATGTGAATCCAGATAAAAACAGGAATCATCGAGCATTTCTATTGTCTTTCCTATGGCATCTCGCTCGAGTATCATAGCACCCAGGACACTCTGTTCCGCCTCTATTGATTCTGGTTCTTTCCTCTCCATATACACCTCTTTTTTATTATTGGACGCAGATTTACGCTGATAGTTTTAATTTGGGGACGCAGATTAACGCCAATTATTTGTCAACGGATTACACGGATTTAAACGGATTATTATAAAATGACTTTGATTTATTTTATCTTTTTTTCTGTGACAATCCGTGCAATCTGTGGCTTCTTTGGACGCCGATTAACGCTGATTAACACTGATTTTTTTTTATTTCATTTTTGTATGAATTCTCATCTATAAAATTGAAATTTGCTATTTATGAAATCTTTGACTCATCTTGCAATTATCAAAACCTTTGAAACCGCTGTATAGGTTTTTCTACCGAAAGTAAAGATGATCTCGTCATTTTCAGAGACTTCTTCTTTATTAAAAAATTCATCTATCTTCTCAAAAACAAGGCTGAAATTCCTTTTTAATTCCCAACTCTTTTCAGGATTATCTTTGTCTAACAAAACCACAAATAAACGGTTATCTGCACCGAATCTTTGAGCTCCTTGATTTTCATACATCCAGATTGCTAAATCTTTTGGGCTCTCCGTCGCATATCTTGGTTCATAATCGCGGGGCAGATAAGTTACTTTTAGGTCAAATGGTTGACCATCAAAGAAAATATCAATTCCTTTTATGTTTTTAAGAGTGGGAACTACCTTATGATGAGTGCTTATATGTTCCTCAATCAATACTGTTGTCCAATGGTTAAACCAAGTGCAAATTACATAACTGGTCACATCATCGTGAAGTTTGGCCTTAACACTATTTAGTAAATCCTCATATCTTACAATTTTTCTTACATATTCAGCCTGAATCTTTTGGTCCAATTGCCCCTGAACCACGCCCCAGGAAAAACTTTTTACCTTTCCAAGTTCTTCTTTTAACTCGCTATCGGAAATAATGGATCTGCGTGTTTCAATCCGTTTGATATATTTCAGTTTCATGAAATCATCTATCACTTTCCCTGTGGCTGGACAGCTTAACAACCTTTTGACAATGTCTGCCCCTGTGTCTCTCTTATCAACTTCTAAATTCGATGCCAATTCTCTTAGTTTATCCACAGGGATTGAGCTGAGTTTCAGATTCAAAACCTCTTTTCTACTTAGCAACGGCATGGTCTTCCCCTCCAATTATAGTCATCGCTGATAAATCAAATAGAACAAACTCTTCGCCTGTAGCCAAAGGATCGTAATATCTAATACCATCATATCCTAATTTTGTGGTGTGTCTTTCTATAAAGTCAGGTTCATCAGGAAACATCTTTCTCGCTTTTTTAAGAAATTTTTGTAGTTTCGCTTCTGATAATAAACTTAAAAAATTAAATTTCCCTTTGATAGTAATAATGCAATTTTCATCACCGATAAGGTTTGTATCATAAAATTTCATCAATGTTTCTTTATCTCTACCTAAATATAGCCCTTTGCCTATCCCTTGATTTTGTTTTCCTACTTTATTTACATCAAATCCGTTCTTCAAAATTTGTCTTTGGTCATGTAATGAATTTGCATAATGATAAAAAGTATTCTCTTTAAAATTATTAGGATTAGTCAGATACCACTCATTCGGTTCAACCCCCAGTTCCTCCCGCAAAAGTCTTCTGATCTTTTTAGAATTATTTAATCTTCTTATTTCTATTTTTTGTTGTTCAAGTAAATCCATCTTCTACCTCTTCTGAAAAAACATTATATATTCGTGTTTAAATATATAGAATCCGCCACCCAAAGCTCTTCTACGCCAAAGATGTTCTACATTTCGTTTTGCCCTGGTGCCTACAATGTTTTTTACTGCAATACTTTTGAGTTTATAGCCATTTTCTAAAACTTTTTGCATCGTGTAAAAACTTAGTGGAATCCACTCACCTTGATTATACTTATCTCCTATTACCAATACCAAAAATCTGTTCTTCTCTAAAAGCTCAAAGGTGTTACGCACCACCGTAGAAAACTTCTCTAAAAAATCCTCATTTGTAGGAGCGTTGCATAAATCTTCTGGATGATCACTAAATTTTATAATGTCATGATAGGGCGGATGCATAATTATTAACTGGACATTTTCTTTCTTATATTCCTCTTGTAGTAATCTCTTAACTTTTCGCGTTGTCTTTGGCAAGCAACTGTTTCCCTCTACTACTTTTGTCACAACATTGTAAGGATTTGTTTCTTTATTTATGAGTTCCTGACTCCTTTTAACCAAACTGGGTAGCAATTCTATGCCAATCCCATGGCGTCCCAATCTTTTACATTCAATCAATGTAGTTCCACTTCCTGAAAAGGTATCTAATACTATCTCTCCCTGCTTGGTGTATCTGAGCATTGCCTGATGAGGAATTTGTGGAATAAAGTTACCATGTAATTCGGCTGTATGCATCCCACTTCTATCTCGACTACCTATAAGCCATAGACTGTCTGTTATTATGTCTCCATACTCTTTCCATTTGTTAAGGTCAATATCATTAAATTTTGAAACCTTAGGATGGTCAGATTTCTTTACTTCCAGAGTAGATGCCTTCTTCTCCTTTTCAGGATAGACATACAGCCCTAACTGTTCGTGAACCATCTTTCCTGCAGGTGATGATGGTGAATCTATCACGCGATCACTCTTTTTAGAGACCTTCTTTTTTGATATTTCTTTTGGCGACATTTTGAATAACCCCTTTCAATTATTTACCCCATTTGGAAAAAATATATACACTCGTCTTTCACTACATTTCTTATTGGCTTGGACATACCATAGGTTATTCAGGTTCTCCAAACATGACTTTAATGAACTGTTGTGCTTCTTCCATATCTTTTTTGATGTCCTCACAGGTAAGTCCAGATGCGATTAGTTGTGGATATCGGTCGCTAAAGTAGTATCCCGAGACGCGTTCACACAATTCGCTGAAAGATTCTAAAGTCTGATCGTACTTAAGAGCATCATCAAGCAGAGTGTGGAGTGTATGAATTTTTTTTAGCTTCCATCCATGCTGAAGTAAGAAGGCTTTAAGGTGTTTCTCCAAAGCTTGCTGAAGAAAGTAGCCCGCTGCCTCAGCATCTTCTTCTCCCAACATGACTTTAACACGACTCCAATCCTTTTCTGCTACTTTCTTCCAGTCCTCGGGATAAAGAGAATTCCCTGTTTTTTTCATAGTTCAACTCCCTTTTCTAAGATTTCCTCCACAAATTGATCACCTCTTCTTATCCTCTCCTCTACCTCTTCAGCTCTAAGCACAATTGGTGAAAGGGGAATTCCATACCGTATGTCACGTACACAGCGTAGCACAGTAGCCATCCTTTCAAAGAATCGTTCTTTTGTGGGAGCAATGACCAATATATCCACATCACTGTCTTCAGTGGCTTCTCCTCTGGCATAAGAACCAAACAGGATGACCCTCTCAGCGTGACATTCTTTCTTTAAGCAATTACTTATTTCTATTAATCGCTTCAATATTTCTTTATCCATAAATTCCTCTCTGTAAACTATTTTACTGCCTTTCGCAACCAGGAGGTTGCTCCTACCTACCTCTATCTGTGCTAATCTGTGTTCATCTGTGGTTTAAGGGCTTCATCATACAACCTTCTTGCTAACTTAAGGTCCTCCCATGAACCTCTTTTCCACTCCTGATGGTAAATGAGAGCAGCAGGGTGATATGTGGGAATTACTTTTATTCCTTTGTAATAAAAAACATTACCTCTTATTGCTGATAAGGGACCACTGTAATCGGTCAAAAACTTTATTGCATGCCTGCCTAGTGCAAGAATAATTTTCGGATTAATGATTTCTATCTGTTTAAAAAGATACCCCTTGCACGCTTCTATCTCTTCAGGTGTTGGGTCTCTATTTTGGGGGGGTCTACACTTGAGAACATTGGCTATATACACATCGTCTCTTGTAAGATTTATCGCCTTCAACATTTTTGTAAGTAGTTCTCCAGCAGCGCCAACAAAAGGTTCACCCTTTATATCTTCTTTCTCTCCGGGAGCTTCTCCAACAAGCATCAGAATCGCATTTTTATTGCCCTTACCAAAGACTACATTTCTCCTCGTCTTAAAGAGTGAACATCTCTTACAGCTTTCACACTGCAATTGCAGTTCTTTAAAGTCATCTGGAAGGTCTATGTTCTCCCTGTTGAAAAATAGAAATTCCTTTCCAAGCATCTGTTCCTCTCTCAGGTACCTCAAAACAAGTGTTTTCAATTTCCCTTTTTCCATAATTCTGAATCATACATTAGCTCTTATCGCGACCAGGAGTGGTTGTGCAAAAACAACCGTGCAGCAAGCCTGTCTACCGACAGGTAGATTGGAGTTAATCCGTGGAGTTAATCCGTAAGGATTTTAAATAAAAGGCTGACGCCTTAATTCCAAAGGCTTACCTGCCTACCGCAGGCAGGCGCCTTAACTCCTTCACGATCGACATTAAAAGCTCTCCTGCGGACAACCACAAGGGTTGTCCCTACACTGTAGGGACAAGGTTTATTCCTGTCCGCAACATGGAAAAATCACGTTTCTGCACAGCCTGAGGAGGTCGCTCCTACAGTTGATAGGCTATTGGTAATCAGTAATCGGTTATCTGTTATCAGTAAAGACCATTACCCTATCACCCCATCACCCCATCTCCCCATCACCCCATCTTCCTTCTTTCTTCCCATAACCTGGTGACCCTGTCAAGTATAATACCTGCGGCTTTTTGTTTACTCATAGTAGGATAAGTATTTACACTACTGTCCTTTTCTATTATGATAAATGTTGTATCCTTACTCCCTATAACAGAAGCAGGGTTTGCGACAATCATATCAAGTGACTTTTCAGAAAGTTTTCTTTGTGAATTTTTTATCAAATCTTTACTTTCAACAGAAAAACCAACCAGTATCTTATCTTTTCTCTTCTTTCTTATCTTTGCAAGGATATCATCTGTTGCCTCAAGTTGCAAAGTGAGGCCACCTTGCGCTCTTTTCACCTTGCTACTGTGCACCTTCCTCAGCCTAAAGTCCGACACAGCTGCAGTCATTATAATTATATCATTGTCGTCCAGCAAGTCAAATAATATTTTTTCAAGTTCTTTTGCATTATGTATCCTTATACCCCATGATAGCGGGAAATCAGTTGCTCCCTTGATAAGGGTGACAGAAGCACCTCTCCTTCTTGCCTCTTCTGCTATCTTATAACCCATAAGGCCCGAAGATCTGTTTGTAATAACCCTCACAGGGTCTATACTCTCTTCGGTTCTTCCAGTAGTGACCAGAACTTTTACTCCAGAGAGTGAAGAAGATTTCTTTACAAGATCATAAACATACTTTACTATCTCATCTGGATCAGGTAGTCTGCCCTTTCCTTTATCTTCGCATGCGGTCTCTCCTTCTGTGGGTTCTATAATAAAATATCCGAGTTCTCTCAATCTGTTTATATTTTTCTGCATTATGGGATTATGCCACATATTGGGGTTCATAGCAGGAGCGATTACTACAGTATGTGTCGTAGCAGCGATTATAGATGTCAGGAGGTTGTCTGCAATGCCGGCGTTTATTTTACCTATTATGTTGTAAGTTGCAGGGGCTACTAGTATGAGGTCGTTGTTTGCAAGGCTTATGTGGACAGCATCTTCTCGTGTGACAAATGGGTCCTCAAATACTTTGTGTCCTGACAATACAGAGAGCGTCAGCGGAGATACAAAATGCTTTGCTTCAGATGTAAGCACACAATATACATCTTCGCCTCTCTTCTTAAATTCTCGCAGGATATATATTGCCTTGTAAGCAGCTATGCTTCCTGTTATGCCCAATGTTATCTTCACTCTTCTGCCTCCTCATGCACAATTTCTCCGTTAACGAATCGTTGTATCGCGAGAACGACGGGATTATCACTACTTTGTGGGTTAACCTGAAAAATCCTTCTTGCTTCTTTTCCAATAACCACGAGTGCTTTGTACTTATTGTCCATAATATTCCATATACCTTCTATCGGCAGGATATACTCATTTGTCTCCATACATCCCTCCTCATTGCTCTGTAGGGAGTTAGTCTGTTAGTTAGATAGTTTGTTAGATTCTAACAGACCAACAAACCAACCAACTTTTTACTCTTAGGATAATCTTATCCTCTTTGTGCGATGCCTTTCGGCTATTATTATTGCGTCTACCTTTTTTATTGTCTCTTCTAAGACATCGTTTCTTATTATATAATCAAACCTGGAAGCTGTTTTTACTTCTCTTTCTATCTCTTTAATCCTTTCAACTACTGCATTCTCATTATCCCCTCTTTTTAGAAGCCTTCTTTTTAACTCCTCTTTGGAAGGTGGCAGTAAGAATACAGTGACCGTATCCTCTCTTTGCGATTTTACAGAGATAGCACCCTGAATATCAAGATCAAATATGACATCGTGGCTTTCTCTAATAAACGCATCTACATGTTCCCTTGGTGTGCCATAATAATCTCCATATACGAGTGCCCATTCATACAATTTGTCTTCTTTAATCCAGTTTTTAAATGTGGGAATATCCAGAAAATAGTAGTCCTTTCCATTAACCTCATCCTTTCTGGGTCTTCTTGTCGTAGCGGATATTGAATATTTTATATCTTTGTGTAACTTTATTATTTCTCGCACAATCGTGCTCTTACCCACCCCCGATGGCCCAACAAGAACCAGGAAGAATGGTTCATAATACATTCTCAACCTCCTCTCTCAACGATTCAATCTCAGTCTTCATATCTACCACTATCCGCGAGATAGGCGCATCCTGTATCTTGTTTGACATAGTATTAGCCTCTCTCAAAAGCTCCTGAAGAAGAAAGAGAAGTTTTTTCCCCTGTGATGTTTTTCCACTTAATATCTCCTTCATACAGGAAAGGTGAAATTGAAATCTGGTAATTTCTTCTTCAATATTAATACGGTCCAAAAGGAGCAGCGCCTCGTCCTTACATGGCAATTTTTCAATTTTAACCCGCTCTCTCTCTATCCTCTGCGGAAGCTTTTCCTTATTATCGCGAAGCATCCTTTTTAGGTTCTCTATCCTTTCTTTTACATTTTTTCCTATTTTTTTCCCTTCTCTCTTTCTTGTAAGGAGAAGATTCTCAATAGCCTTATTGAGAACACCACGGGTCTCTTCCCAGGCCTTGCAAATCTGTGTCTCGTCAATGTCTATTCTGAATATACTACTGGATCTGCTCAATAAGTCAAGCGATACATCTCCTTCTAATTTGAGTGACTTCTTAAGAGAAAGGAGCGCATCCCTGTATCTCTTCGCAATTTCGGTCTCACATCTTATAGTCTGAGGTGTAATGTTAGTAATTATATTACAATAAACCATGCCACGTAGAAGCTTCTCACGGAGTAGAGATTCGATCTCGTATTCGTATCTTGAGAGAAAGGGAGGCACAGAGATAGATGTTCTGAAAAAGCGGTGGTTCAGTGACCTTAATTCACACCGTACCCAGGCACTACTTGCTTCTCCAAATCCTGTCATACTGATAAGCATAATCAAGAAAAAATTCACCACACCTGCCTGACGGTAGGCAGGAAGGCACGAAGTCACTAAAAACACTAACCAACTAACTAACCAACTAACTAACCAACTAACTATCCAACTAACTATCCAACTAACAAACTATCCGACTAACAAACTAACTACTTATCCCTCAAGTATAAGCGTAACAGGTCCATCATTTATAAGACCTATCTGCATATGTGCACCAAAAACGCCTTTTTTTACGCTGATGTCATATCCCTTTATGGCATCTATGAACTTATGATAAAATTCACTGGCAGAACTAGGTGATGATGCCCTTGAAAAATCCGGCCTCCTTCCCTTACTCGTACCTGCCAGAAGGGTCACCTGCGATATTACCATGCATTCTCCACCTACGTCCATCAAGGAAAGACTCATCTTTCCCTTATTATCACCAAAACAGCGGAGATATACACATTTCTCTGCCAGTCTATCCACATTTTCAATAGTATCACTTTTCTCTACGCCAATAAGTATAAGCAGACCATTCCCTATTCTGCTTACTATCTTTCCATCCACGCTACAATATGCCTCTTTTACTCTTTGAACTACAGCAATCATATCAGATAACAATGTCTAATTTCTAATGTCGAATGCCTAATCAATGTCTGACAGTTAGTTATTCAGTTATTAAGTTATTAGGTTATTGAGTTATTAGGTCACTAAGATGTTCAATTGTCAATTAGCAATGCAAAATTATCAATTAGCATTTGTCGTTTGGTCTTTTGTCTGTGGTCTTTGGTCTGTAGTCGTTTAGTCATTTTCTTTCTCCTTACTCTTCATTTCCATAATGGCAGCCACAAGTTCATTTGTAAATACCTCAGCAGCCGCAGGACCATTTGCAGTAATTATATTACCATCCCTCTCTACATCGTTCCCTGTATATATTACGCCCTCTTCTTTTAAGAGTTTCTTTGCATTAGGTGATGCGTATACCGTTGCTTTTTTCCCTTTTAACATACCCGCCCTCGCAAGTATCCCGGGGGCAAGGCATATAGCGCCTATTATTCGGCCTGAGTCAGCTGCTTCAACAAGATTGGTGTGTAGTTCTTCATCATCCCAGAAGACTACTGACCCACTCCCTCCAACAAGGACTATAATATCGTAGTCTTTCAGTAAGACATCCTTCAACCTTTTATCAGGTTTAACCGAGAGGCCAAGCATTCCTTTTGCTATCGTTGTATCCTCAGATGCTACCGTAACTTCTGCACCAAGTTCTCCAAATATCTTCTTAGGAACAAGGTATTCTTCATCTCTGAAATCATTTTGGGCTATAATGAAAACAACCTTTGTGCCAAGTAGCGGATGTTGTAGTTCACCGGGTGTTACAGTAGGAATAATAGATATAAGGAATAAATACACCATACTTCCTCCTTCTAAACTTTAACAGTATTGTCAAAAATTTAACCACAGAGAACACAGAGAATGTTCAGTATTAAGGAATTACAAAAGATTCTTTTCCCTCCCCTCTGTGACCTCTTATAAGACCAATCTTTTTATCCCGTCTTTCAACC